>OFDC01000048.1_pt1 | contig 161250 bp, 152 predicted proteins | sample 1520941 | NCBI WGS metagenome assembly OFDC01 (sample SAMEA94258168, study PRJEB24077) | hot springs metagenome | biome: Aquatic biome; feature: Water | place: India | collected 2012-12-06 | depth 5 m
CTAACGTTTGAATTAAGGGGCGCCGTTAGGCGTCCCGCTTGAATGATGGGTTAGAGCTTACCATTTGTTACCCCAATACTTTGAAAGTTGTTTAACAACATTTGGTTTAATACTACTATCCCAGACTCCATTAAGAAGTAGCCTGAAATCGGGCCGTTGTCTTGCAAGTTCCTCAATTCTTCCGACATATGTCTCACCATGCTCAACTAGTAAATCCTCAAGTGGCCCAGCTGCTAATACTTGAAAGTGATGATTTGATATGTCTGCGGGGATTATTTCTAGAATTTCAAGAATAGCCTCAAGGCATAAGTTTGGATTTTCTCTTGGAATATCAAAATCAAGGTCGAAGCCATCAAGCCCTGTATCAGGATCTGGCTGCGACCATTTTGCTATCCATGCGAATGCAACTTCCTGTGCTGATTTACTCATAAGCTCTCATAAGCTCTAACGTAAAATAGCCATCCTAATTGACGGAAAGTTTTGCGTCAAACAGGGTATTTTTGTTGTAGAAAATTTCACTCATTTATATTTAATCAAGTAGTTAACCAATTTTAGTGAATCCTAAAATATAACCTTAACTCCATCATCTAATGCTGATGCGGTCTTGCCGCATGCTCATGCAGATAGCCATGTGGTTTTTCTGGGTCACCACCAATTTTTTGTGGCAGTAATGAGCCAATCACCATGCCCGCTGCGCTCACGCCCAAGCCGATGAGTTGCGGTGGAATCAAGCTTTCTTCACCCAATAATACTTCGATAAGTACCCAGCTACTTATACCGCCAATAATGGCGGCAAGAGCGCCTTGGCTGGTGGAACGCTTCCAAAATGCGCCAAATATCAGCGGGATAAACGCGCCGGCGAGGGTGATTTTATAAGCGGATTCCACCATGCCGAAAATGGAGAGTTCTGAGTTAAGGGCATAGAGCAATACGCATATTGCAAAGCCAACTAAGCAGAAACGCATCACCCTTAAAAAGCCTTTGTCAGTCAGGTGCGGCATATAGCCTTTGACGATGTTCTCGGCAAAGCTTACAGAAGGTGCGAGTAGGGTGGCAGAAGAGCAGCTCATGATGGCGGAGAGCACGGCTCCAAAGAAAATGGCTTGGGCTAGCAGTGGAGTATGTTCCAACACCAACGTGGGCAAGACGCGTTGAGAGTCTTCCGTGACCAGCTTGCCATACACGGCTGGGTCTATCAGCGTGGCGGAGTAAGCAATAAACATGGGCACAAAGGTAAAGCAGAAGTACACGCTGGCGCCTAAGATGGATCCCCACAATGCAATCTTGGCACTTTTTGCAGAGGTAATGCGTTGGAACACGTCTTGCTGTGGAATGGAGCCCAGCATCATGGTGACCCAGCCGCCCAAAAAGGTAATCCATACCCAAATGTCAGCGCCTTTTGGAAAGAAGTCTAGCTTTCCAGCTTGGCGCGCATGTTCCACCACTGGGGCCACGCCACCTGTCATGCCGGAGACGATACTACCAATATATAGTAGGCCACCAATCACCACAATCATCTGCACAAAGTCCAACACCGCTACAGACAACATGCCGCCTAAGGTGGTGTACGTGAGTACGATGGCCGTGCCTAAAATCATGCCAACTTCTTCACTCACTGCGCCGTGCGTAATCATATTAAAAATCAAGCCCAGTGCTTTAATTTGCGCCGCTACCCAACCCAAGTAAGAAATGACAATGGCGATGGTGGTGAGCACTTCCACAGTGCGGTTGTAGCGCATGCGGTAAAAGTCACCCAGCGTAATAATGTTGAGTTTGTAGAGTTGCGTAGAGAAGAAAAAACCAGCAATAATCAGGCACATGCTAGAGCCAAAGGGATCAGCCGCCACACCGTTGAGGCCTTCTTGCACAAAGGTGGCGGATACACCAAACACAGCCTCAGCCCCAAACCAGGTAGCAAATACGGTGGCCATCACCACCGGCAAGGGTAAGTGTCTACCTGCCACAGCATAGTCTTTGGTGTTGTGCACGCGGGTGGCGGCCATGAGGCCAATGCCAATTGAAATCATTAAGTAAACAATGACAAACCAAATCAGCATAAGCGCATTCCCAGTGCTAAAGATTTAATAAAAGAGAGTGAGGTGATTAAGTATTAATTGAGCGTTTTGCTTATTCCACACGGTGCCAAGTTTGAGAGCGACCAATCAGTGAAATACCAATATAGCCGCGCACTTCCAAGTTGTTGCCGCTTTCATCCAGCGTCATTTTGCACTTGTACACTTTGCCGTTATCGGGGTCTAAAATCTCGCCACCATCGTATTTATTGCCATTTTTCTTGAGGCCTTTGGCAATGGTCATGCCGATAATTTTTTGACCTTTGCGTTCATCGGTGCATTTGTCACACACTTTGTCGCCGGTGTCTGTATCGAGTAAACCCTTTTCCACCACCGCACTGTACACGCCGTTTTGCTCGGTAATGCGAATAAGCGAGCGGGGTTTGTTGGTAGTGTCATCGATGGTTTTCCACAGGCCAGCTGGTGTGGCATCTGCCGCCCACAACGTTTGGCTAAATGCAATTGCAAAACCTAACATAAGCGCAGATAAGCGGGATTTCCACATGGCATGTCCTTTAATGTGATGATTGAGCGACTTAATTATCTAATCAGAATTATTATCAAACTTGCCAGTTGTAGCAATACCAATACGGCAATCGATAACGTGGTCCATTTTTGCCATTTGGCATGGCGATGTTGCGCTTGAATTAGCTCTGCGAGCTTGGTTTGTTGCGGCGTGTGTTGTTGCGTGTGAATGTTTTGCTGTAAAAACTGGTGCACTAATCTTGGCATTTCGGGTGCGTTTTTTAGCACAAATGGCAGCTCTTTTTTTACCGATTTGAGTATGCTACGCCAACCTACTTGTTCGCTCATCCATGTTTTTAAAAAGGGTTTGGCGGTTTGCCATAAATCAATGTTGGGGTCTAACTCGCGCCCCAAGCCTTCAATATTGAGCAAAGTTTTTTGTAGCATCACCAATTGCGGTTGTATCACCACACCAAAGCGGCGTGACATTTGAAACAGACTAAGTAGGGTGCGCCCAAATGAAATTTCTTTTAACGGTTTGTCAAAAATCGGTTCGCAAATCGCGCGAATCGCAGTTTCAAGTTCTTCCACGTTGGTGTTTTCCGGCACCCAGCCAGATTCAATGTGCGCCACTGCCACGTCTCGATAATCACGATTAAAAAACGCTAAAAAATTACGTGCTAGGTAGTACTTATCGTTGTCGGTCAGGCTGCCCATAATGCCAAAATCTAGGGCAATGTATTTGCCCGCATGCATACCCTCTGTCGCCACTTGAATATTGCCCGGATGCATATCGGCATGAAAAAATCCGTCTCTAAACACCTGTGTAAAAAACACTTCCACGCCATCGTGCGCCAATTGAGTAATGTTGATGCCTTTTTCGCGCAATACATCAATCTGGCTAATGGGTGTGCCATACATGCGTTGCATGGTCATTACTTCTTTGCGGCAATAATCCCAATATACTTCTGGTATCAATAAGCGCTTATCGGGGAAGTTGCGCGCTAATTGTGTGCAATTAGCCGCTTCCAAAGTTAAATCTAATTCATGTTGCGTATGGCGTGCAAACTCATCCACAATCTCAAGCGGCTTAAGGCGCTTGCCCTCACTAGAGAGCGCTTGTAACAACCAGGCCAAGCTTTTAATCAACGCTAAGTCTTGATCAATCACTTTGCCAATGCCTGGTCTGAGCACTTTAACAGCCACTTCATGCCCGTCGAGCAGGGTTGCAAAATGCACTTGCGCTACAGAAGCACTAGCAACCGGTTCCGTTTCAAAGGTGGCGTAGACTTGCTCAATCGGTAACTCAAAGGCCTGCTCAATGGTTGCTTTGACTTGCTCAAACGGAAAGGGTGGTACCTGATCTTGCAGCTTGGCCAATTCATCTGCCACATCCAAGGGCAATAAATCGCGGCGTGTAGATAACATTTGCCCAAATTTTACAAAAATGGGCCCCAGCTTTTCCAACGCCATACGTAGGCGAACGCCACGTGGTGAGGCTTGTTTACGCCAAAATAAGACGACATTTAGTACTTGGTGAATGAGCTTGAACGCACCTTGGTTGGCTAAAAATTCATCCAGCCTTGCCCACGCGAGCACATAGAGAATATAAAGGAGACGAAGATAGTGCATGCTTACTTCAGGTGCTTTCTTTGGGCGTTTTGGGTTTTGTAGTCTTGGATTTTTTAGCCTTTAATTCTGTAGGCGTCGACTCGTTTCGTTCAGTTTCTTTGAGTTGTTGTGCTAACTTTTCTAATTTTTTCTCAAAGCGATCTACATCATTTCTTAAGGTGTCGACTTCGGCATTAAATTGTTCCACATGGCGTTTTTTCGCAATCACGGGTTTTTCTTCTTGCCAGTATTCAGTCACCATATCGGCCAATTGCGTGGTTTGCTTTTTGGCCTGTGCGAACATTGATTGCGTCACTTCGCCAATTTTGTAGGCCGCAATGTCACCCGTGATGTGGCTAATATCCTCTTCGATATCCCAGCGCATTTGCTGCAGCACTTTGCTCACTTCAGTCGCCACATGCACATCACCATCCACTTTAATCAGCGTTTTGGCATGCGCATCACCGGAAACTAAACGCATGGCCAAGCTTGGCGGGATAAATACGGTTGCGTTGGGTAGCGCGTTATCTGGCGAAGTCGCCAAACTACCATCTTCCAAGATGATGAGTGACATGCGCAACAAGGAAAAGTCAAAGGTGATGACTTGCCCGGCAAATGGCATGAGATGTGGTTTTGCCCAATTGTTTTGATGGGTGATGTGCTGTAAAAAACGGGTGGCGAGTTGAGCAATCATGCTGTTTTATAACCCTTGTGCAACGCCACCACGCCCGCTGACAAATTGTAATAATCCACACGGTTGAAGCCTGCATCCAACATCATTTGTTTTAGCGTCTCTTGGTCTGGGTGCATGCGAATACTCTCTGCAAGGTATTGATAACTTTCGGCGTCTTTCGCAATAAGCTTGCCCATGAGTGGTAGCAACTTGAATGAATATAAATCGTAGAGTTTTTCCAACGTTTGCCACACTTTTGAAAATTCCAACACCAGCAAACGTCCGCCCACTTTGAGTACGCGCTGCATTTCTTTAAGTGCAACGTCTTTGTGCGTCATGTTGCGTAAGCCAAATGCCACAATCACGCAATCAAATGTATTGTCTGCAAAGGGGAGTTGCTCGGCATTGCATTGCATGGCGGGCACGCTCAAACCTGCGTCAATCAAGCGGTCACGCCCAACCCCCAACATGGAGGCATTGATGTCAGTCAAAATCACTTCACCGCTAGGCCCCACTTTTTTGGCAAATAGCTTGGATAAATCACCACTGCCACCAGCAATATCCAACACTTTGTCACCTGCTTTTACGCCGCTAGTATCTAACGCGAACTGCTTCCATACGCGATGCATACCCGCAGACATTACATCGTTCATCACATCGTATTTTTGCGCAACCGAATGGAACACCTCGCCCACTTTGGCTTGCTTTTCGCCCTCGGGTACCTGTTTAAACCCAAAATGTGTCGTATTGTCTTGCTTGTATTCCATGACTAGTGTCCTTGTTGTTGCGCTTTACGTGGATGTCCGGCGGCATCCAACTTGCCAATATACTCAAGCCACAGTGCTTGATAGTGTTCTGCCAAATAATAGAGGTAATCCCATGAATACAAGCCAGTATCATGACCATCCGAAAACACTAACTTGACCGCATAATTGCCGACAGGTTCGATAGCGTTGATGTTGACATCCTCTTTGCCAATTTGCAGCACTTCTTGGCCAGGGCCATGCCCTTTCACCTCTGCGGAGGGGGAGTACACACGCAAAAATTCACAAGAAAGCATGCACTCTGTATGGTTATCAAAATGGATCTCCAAAAGCTTGGAGGCTTGGTGCAGTTTAATGGCTGTGGGTCGCGGTGAATCTGGGGTTAATCCGCTCATATAATCATCAACATAAGCAATAAAAGTAAGTCTGAAATGATAACAGAACATGCGTTCTGGCTGATTATTAAAAGTGAATTAATCAAAATACAACACGAGATGACCGTTTGTGGTGTAAAACTAACCACTTATCTGATAATTTTTTGAAAAACACATCTTAGTCTGCTGATTTATTTAACACTTTTTTATTTCATGCTAAAGTCGTAGCTGTAAAAAATGTGATACGGGACTGGTATGGCAGAAAATAGATTAGCACACCAATTTGCAGCTTATTCTGAATGGAGAAAATCGTTAGTCGATTGCATTAATGATTATCGCAACTGGTTGAATGAGCATGAGCTAAACGATGCCCAAGTAGAACAGCGCATTATTCACTTGCTTGAGCGTTTGCGCGAAGACAAACTCAACGTGGCGTTTGTGGCCGAGTTTTCACGCGGCAAGTCTGAGCTAATCAATGCGATTTTCTTTGCCGATTATGGTCAACGCTTACTGCCTTCCAGTGCTGGTCGCACTACCATGTGTCCGACCGAACTGTTGTACGATCCTTCCAAACCTACTTCATTGCAATTGCTGCCCATTGATACGCGCGGCACAGATGTTTCAACCTCCGAATACAAACGCTATCCGGAAGAGTGGACCGTGGTTGAGTTTGATGTGAACTCGAATGACAGCATGGTCGAGGCGTTTAAAGAAGTAAGCCGCACCAGACGCGTGACAGCAGAAGAGGCTGAGCGTTTAGGCTTGTACGACCCAAACAATAGCGATGATGCCATGAGCTTGAATAAAGACGGCTCTGTTGATGTGCCATGCTGGCGTTATGCCATGATTAACTTCCCACACCCATTGCTGGAGCAAGGGTTAGTGATTTTAGATACACCGGGGCTGAATGCCATTGGTACCGAGCCGGAATTGACGCTCAATATGCTGCCAAACGCGCACGCTGTATTGTTTATTTTGGGTGCGGACACCGGTGTGACCAAGTCTGAAATCGATGTGTGGCGTCAGTACATTAGCGGCACGCGTTGGAAACAAAAAGGCCGCATGGCGGTGCTGAACAAAATTGATGGCTTGTGGGATGAGCTTAAAGACGATGTAGAAATCGAAAAAGAGTTGCTCAAACAAGTGAAAGTCAGTGCCGAATTGCTTGGCCTTGAGACCACACAAATATTCCCAACCTCTGCGCAAAAAGGTTTGCTCGCCAAGGTAAATGGTGATGAAAATCTGCTGGTGCAAAGCCGCTTGCCAGTCTTAGAAAAAGCGTTGTCGGATGAGTTAATTCCATCCAAAAAAGAAATTGTGCGCGATAACACCAAAAATGAAATTGATGATTTGATTACCAATACCAATTTGATTTTGGAATCTCGCATCAGTGGTGTTTTAGAACAGTTAGAAGAACTTCGCGGCTTACGTGGCAAGAACGAAGACGTGGTTGAGCACATGATGAACAAAGTGAAAGTGGACAAAGAAAACTTTGAAAAAGGTTTGCAACGCTTTCAGGCACTCCGTAGTGTTTTCTCACAACAGACCAATAAGCTCTTCACCTTATTAGGCATGGACGGTTTGAAGTCGAAAGTGCATGACACCCGCGAAACCATGGTGAAAGCCAATTTCACCAAAACCATCCGTGATGCCATGGATGATTTCTTCTTGGAGTTGAAGGGCCGTTTAGTGTCTTCAGACGAGCATATTCAAGACATCAAGAAAATGATGGACGTGATGTACGAGAAATTTGCCAAAGAGCATGGTTTGCGTAAATCCGAGCCACCCGCATTTTCAACCTTACGCTATCAAAAAGAGTTGGCTAAATACGAGCGTGCTTACAAAGAGCAATTCAATACTGCGTTTAATATGATTGCTAACGAGAAGATGACCTTAACCAGCAAATTCTTCGAGACCTTGGCCAGCCGTGTGATTCATGTGTATGAAGTGGCAAACCGAGATGTAGAGAATTGGCTTAAAGCGGTAATTGCTCCGATGGAATCTCAAGTGCGCGAGCATCAGATTCAGTTGCGTCGTCGCCTTGAAAGCATTAAACGCATTTACCAAGCGACTGATACTCTGGAAGATCGTATTGCAGAATTAGAGACGGTAGAAAAAGCGATACGCTCACAAGTGATGGATTTAAAAGTATTACGCCAACACATGGGCAATGCTCTGGATTTTGAGAATGAAGAGGAAGAAAGCCAAGCCGCTTAAACAAAGCTTGTTTAATCTGATTTACTAAAATAAAAAAGCCGCTTTTAGCGGCTTTTTTATTATGTGATGCTAGAACTATTAGTGTTCGAGCTCTGCAGTCATAATGGTTTTGATCTTTTGCATCGCCTTCTGTTCAATTTGGCGAATGCGCTCAGCGGACACATTAAACTCAGCGGCTAAATCATGCAAAGTGGCATTGGCACTCTCATTTAACCAACGAGCTTCCACCACGCGTCTGCTGCGGTCGTCCAAACTCATTAAGGCCTTGTTTAAACCTGAAGCTTGACGTTGCTCTGTCTGCACATTTTCAAGATGTTCTGCCGGTTCAGGGCTTTCATCTTCCAAATAGGCAATCGGGCTAAATGACTCTTCACCTTCATCATCCAAATGCGCATCCAAAGAGATTTCTTGGCCATTCAAGCGGTATTCCATCTCCCGCACTTCTTCCGGTTTGACATTCAACTCTTTGGCAATATGGTCAATTTGCTCAGGGTTCAGCGTATCAAAGTTTTGCTTCATACTGCGTAAGTTAAAAAATAACTTACGTTGTGCTTTAGTGGTCGCGGTTTTCACCAAGCGCCAGTTACGCACAATAAATTCGTTGATTTCTGCTTTAATCCAATGCATCGCGAATGAAACCAGTCTAACACCACGGTCTGGGTCGAAACGTTTCACCGCTTTCATCAAGCCAATGTTGCCTTCTTGAATCAAATCAGACTGAGACAAACCGTAACCGGAATAGCCGCGTGCAATACTCGCAACTAAGCGCAAGTGAGACACAATAAGTGCGCGCGCAGCCTCAAGGTCGCCATCTTTTTTCAGGCGGGTTGCGTAATCGTATTCCTCTTCCGCCGTCAGCACCGGAAACGCTTTGATTGCGCGCAAGTACTGATCTAAGCTATCTAAAGAGGTGACTGAAGGTATCGTTAAAGCGTTTATGGTAAAACTCCTTTAATTAACAACAATTAATTTTAGCACTCTCGGTTTGAGAGTGCTAGAGGAAAAAAGTTTCAAATTTGTAAAGTATATGTGCTGCACTTTTAAAGCAGTCATTCAAGGTAAAGCTGTTAACTTAAGGAAATGTTGCTTCTTAAACTTGTACACATCAAATCAACAAAAGTTCTGATTTTTGCAGAGGCATGTTTGCCTTCACGATGAATAATATGAATTGGCATTGGTTTAGGCTCATAATCACTTAAGATGATTTCCAGTTCTCCGGAGGCAATCTGTAGTGCGATTTGATATGAAAGAAGACGTGTAATACCTAACCCCATTACAGCGGCTTCTATCGCTGAGTCATTACTGGTGACTCTGAGGCGTGGTTTGATCCTAACTGTGACAGGTGAGCCTGCATGTTCAAATCGCCAGTCCATCGTAGGGCTGATTCCACCAGCCACTATTACTTGATGTGATAAAAGTTCATCTGGCATTGTAGGTGTGCCGTGTTGTGCAAGATAAGTAGGCGATGCACACAATACGCGCCTTACTTGTCCTACACGCAATGCTTTGTAACTCGAGTCAGGAAGCTCACCAATTCGAATGGCAACATCCACGCCCTCTTCTAGTAGGTTAACAATTCGATCAAGAAATAGTGCGGTAACCTCTGTATTTGGATACCGTTGTAAATAGTCTGAAATGCCAGGCATCACATATGAACGGCCGAACAAAACAGGAGCGGTAATAATGAGATGGCCTTTGGGCTCCGCATTGATACCGGCAGCTGCTTCATCGGCTTCATCAGCAGCTGAGATAACACGTCTTGCATCTTCTAGGTAACGCTGACCAGCCTCTGTTAATCGTACAAATCGAGTTGTGCGGTTAAATAGCTTTACCCCCAAATGATCCTCCAGAGCGGCTACAGCGCGTGTGACCGCAGGTGGCGATATGTTTAAAAGTCTTGCGGCTCCAGCAAAACCTTCTTGTTCAGCTACTGCAATGAAAATGGTCATTGAATTCAGTCTATCCATTTATTATTCCTTTAAATGAAATAGTAAATTGCATTTTTTAAGTATTCTTATAATAAACGTAAAGTGGAAGAATGCATACATCCACTGCATCAATCAGTGAAGCGGTGTGAATTCGGAGAACTTTAAAGGAGATTTATCATGAGTCGTATTACAACTGTAACCAATGAAACTGCAAATGCAGAACAAAAAAAATTACTGGATGCCGTCCAGTCACAACTTGGTATGGTGCCGAATTTTCTCAAAGTGCTCGCTAATTCCCCGGCCGCTTTACGTGCCTTTTTGGGCCTCCATGGCATATCGAATGAAGGTAGTTTAGAACCACAAACGCGTGAGCGTATTGCTCTGGCACTGGCGCAGCAAAATGCTTGCGAGTATTGCTTATCTGCGCATACCGCTATTGGCAAAAAAGCTGGGTTGAATGGTGATGAAATCTCTGCAAATCGAGCAGGAGGTAGCCAAGACGCTAAAGCTGCGGTTGCGGTAAAGCTGGCACGCTCACTTGCAGAACATACCGGTGAAATTACAACCGCAGAATTGATGGAAGCAAGAGAAGCAGGCTATTCGGATGCAGATATTGTTGAAATCATCACCCATGTGGGCCTTAACAACCTTACCAATATGCTGGGTAAAGCGAGCCGCTTAGAAATTGACTTCCCTAGGGTCGCTTTAGTAGCGGCTGTTTAACGGAGTCTGCCATATTAATTGCTGCTTACTTAGTGAGCAGTGCTTGTTATAAAGGAGATTGATTATGCCAAAAGCGTTTGCCACCATTGGTTTTACAGAGAGCGTTAAAGCGGCACAGACCCAATATGGTAGTCGTGAACGAAACCAGTACTTTGAGCTATCTAATGACCCCGGTAATCAACTAGGAGAGTTTGAGACTGAGTTTATACAAGCGCGTGACAGTTTCTATCAAGCTACAATTTCGGAAAATGGCTGGCCATATGTGCAACATCGTGGAGGTCCAGCAGGCTTTTTACGCGTGATCGATCATGAGACTATTGGATATGCTGATTTTAGTGGTAATAAGCAATACTTAAGTGTGGGTAATCTGAGGGCTAACCCTAGAATTTCATTAATTCTCATGGACTATCCCAATCGCCGTCGCCTTAAACTGTGGGGGACTGTTCGGATTGTGCATGAGTCAGATGAGCCTGAGATAATTGCACAATTAGAAATACCAAGCTATCGAGGACGGATTGAGCGAGGTATTGTCATTCATATTGAGGCCGTTGAGTGGAACTGCCCACAACATATTACGCCAAGGTACAGCAAGGCCGAAGTAGATAACATTCTTAAGCCTTTGATTGAAGAAATAGAGTTTCTACGTGAAAATAACTCAGTGTAATTGTTCATTAAAAGGAGGGCTCGAAGTCCGCTTTTTAATGGCTCACTTCTTTTTCAGATAGCTTTTGACCTGCCACTCCAGCATAGAACACAATCAGTTTGACAGGTGTGGCGCCCACATTTCGCCCATTGTGCAGCGTGTTCACCACCTCGGCCAAGGCTTCGCCAGATTTTAAGTATTTGGTTTTACCGTCTTTTAACTGCACTTCAAGTTCACCTTCCAAGACCATGCCAAATGACGGTACGGCATGTAAATGCCAGCCGGTTTCTGCGCCAGGCGCAATCTCCACAATCATTCCGGTGATTTCAGCTTGACCCTTCGGGTACTCAAGGGCTTTGCCATCCCAACTGGTGTCTGTCTTGAGTAGGGTGTGTACTCGGATGGCATCGGTTTGGTCTAGTGCATATGCGTTTGGTAATGTCGAAGTAAGCAGCAATATGCTGAATAATCTGACTAGTTGAGCGCAGTTGTGTGGTGAGAACATAAGAATTTATACTCCTTGCAATGTTTAATACGGCGTGAGCGTAATGATAATGTAACCGTAAATATGCTTTGAAGGGCTGAAACAAAAAAGACACACCTTGCGGTGTGTCTTTGAAATAGCATTGCGCTTTGTTTTAGTTAGTCTGTTGAAAATGCGCAGGTGGAATGTAACAACTCCAGGCAACTGCAACAATCCCCAGTTTAGGGGAAGTGGTTATTTTGATGTGCTTCTTAGGGTGACTGCCCAATAAGCAGCCAACCATCCAATTATGATAGAAATGCTCACCATGTAAGTAAATGTGCTAACGGTTTGAAATTGCAAAGTGAAATCAGACGCGTATTCGCGCGCAATCTCCACCACGGATTGATTAAATAGAAATAACACTAACCACAGTAAAAAGCAGGCAATGAGGCCGCCACCTAGACCATACAAGGTACCCAAATATAAAAATGGCCGGCGAATAAAGCTTTGGGTGGCACCAAATAATTCACTTACCTCAATTTCTTCTTTGTGCGTAAGGATTTGCATGCGTATGGTGTTGCTGATTACTGCAATGAGCGCAAAGCCGAGTAAACAGCCAAAAATCCAAACTGCCTTTTTGCCAATGGTTAATAGGCTATTCAGGCGGTTGACCCATCCGCTATCTACAATCACTTCCGCAACACCATCTAGTTTCTCAAGGTTGGATTTGAGCGAGCTGATGTCTTGTTTTTCAATTGATTTGGGCTTGATAAAGAAAGCATCCGGCAGCGGATTGCCTTCTAATGAGGCAATCAGTTCGGGGTTTTCAGTAGTTTCCATCAAATTCTTAAGCGCAGTGGCTTTGGGTACAAACGTAAACTCGCTAATTTCTGATTGTTTAGCCAGTTTTGATTGAAGGTCATCGATGCTGGCTTGCGTAGTATTTAGGTGCAAAAACACGCTCATGCTGGCATCTTTTTTAACGTCCATGATGAGGGTATTGGTATTCTGTAATATCACATAAATCAAGCTGGGAATGGCTAAAGTCACACCAATCACCGTCATAATCAAAATGGTGCTTAACAGCTGTTGACGCAAGCGGTGCAACACGACTGAGGCTGCTTGTATATGTTGGTTAAACCATAGCTGCATCGTGTGGTAGCGCGCTTAAGCGGCCCTTATCTAAATGAAGTACGCGATGTGCGTTGCCTTCTACATTGGCGGTATCGTGCATGGCGATGATGACCGTGACGCCTACTTGGTTGAACGCTTGGAACAGCTGCATGATGTCTGCCGCATAGGTAGTATCTAGGTTGCCGGTGGGTTCATCGGCAATTAAGATGGCAGGGCGACTCACCACGGCACGTGCAATGGCCAGGCGCTGTTGCTCCCCACCGGAGAGTGTAATGGGCATGGCCTTTTCTTTGTTTAGCAGCCCAACCTTATCCAGCGCTGCGCGCACGCGTTTGGCTGCTTCATCACCGGTAATGCCATTGATGCTAAGCGGAAGAGCAACGTTATGAAAACAGTTTCTATCGTAAAGCAGTTTATGGTCTTGAAAAATCAACCCGAATTTGCGACGCAAAAACGGCAACCCTGCATTGCTGATTTTGCTGACGTTTTGCTGATTGATGAGGACGGTACCATGGGTAGGGCGCTCAATCGCGGCCATCAGTTTAAGCAAGGTGCTTTTACCGGCGCCTGAATGGCCGGTCACAAAAACCATATCACCTTCGTGAATGGTGAAGCTGACTTGTTGCAATATATCACCGCTACTGGGGTAGCGTTTAGTGACTTGGTCAAACACGATCATAGTAGAGTTTGCTCAAAATTTGGTGTCGCAGCCATTATAACTAATTGAATGCTGTGGCCGACAGGGATGGGAAGATTATGATTCATCATCAAATAAAGCATCCACAAAGGCTTGTGCGCTAAACGGTCTTAAATCATCAATCGCTTCACCAATCCCAATAAAGCGCACAGGGATCGGTCTAGCCTCTGCAATGGCTGCAATCACACCGCCTTTGGCCGTCCCATCCAGTTTGCTCAGCACCAAACCAGTCACGCCTAGAGCATCGTCAAAAGCCTTTACTTGGCTCACCGCATTTTGTCCAGTATTGGCGTCCAGCACTAATAACACTTCGTGAGGTGCATTAGGGAGGGCTTTGCCGATTACACGTTGTACTTTTTTAATTTCATCCATCAAATGCATTTGCGTGGGCAGGCGGCCCGCAGTATCTGCAATCACGATGTCGATATTCTTTGCGATGGCCGAATTCACCGCATCAAAAATCACAGCTGCTGGGTCACCTCCTTCTGAGGCAATCACATGCACATTATTGCGCTCACCCCACACTTGTAACTGTTCGCGCGCAGCGGCACGAAACGTATCGCCCGCAGCAATCAGTACGCTTTTCCCTTCGCTTTGGAAACGCTTCGCCAGTTTGCCGATGGTGGTGGTTTTGCCTGCGCCGTTTACTCCAGCCAGCATGATGACAAAAGGTCTATTGGCTTGGGTGGAGAGGGGGACTTCCAAAGGCTGGAGAATTGCCAATAGTTCCTTCTTGAGCGCACCTTTTAAGGCGATGGTATCGACCAGCTGTTCGCGTGAAACACGTTTTTTTAATTGGCTGAGTAGCTTTTCGGTAGCCGCCACGCCGATGTCGGAGGTGAGTAAAATGGTTTCCAGCTCTTCGTAAGTCTCGTCATCAATTTTGCCGCCGCCAAACAAGCTATTGAGTTGGCCACTTAACTGCTGACGCGTCTTGGCCAGGCCAAGCTTTAAGCGTTGCGTAAAGCTAAGCGTTTCATTTTCGGTTGCAGCAACTTCCGGGGTAGAGGGTATGGCGTCGACCGACTCTTGCTTTTGATCGCTATCTTGACCAGTCTCTGGCTTTTTCTTGAAAATATTAAACATGGCGTACTTAAAAATAGGTTTATGCGTATTTTAGTCGTAAACTTGAGCGCGTGCTATGTTGATGATAACTGATGCCCGCGTGTAACTACTGGGCAAACGACATATAGCGAACTAAAACGGACGCGTATTTGTCATTACTACAACGATAATTCACGTAACTCCAGTTTACTTAAAGATTAAGAAAGAGATTTGTTTTGAACATGCATCGTTGGTTATTCATTTGTTTGGCTGTCATCCCGCTCTTTTCACATGCGGAAATCCAAGAGTTCAAATTAAGTAATGGCATGAAAGTGATTGTGCAGGAAGATCACCGTGCCCCGGTAGTGGTCTCCCAAGTTTGGTATAGAGCAGGCGCTTTGGATGAAGTGAACGGTAAAACCGGCGTGGCCCACGTGCTTGAACATATGATGTTTAAAGGGACCAAAAAAGTACCTGCTGGTCAGTTTTCTCGCATGATTGCCGCCGCTGGGGGCAAAGAAAATGCTTTCACAGGCATGGACTACACCTGTTATTACCAACAATTGGAAAAGTCCAATTTACCATTATCCATGCGATTAGAAGCAGACCGCATGCAGAACTTGCAAATTACCGATGAGGAATTCGCCAAAGAAATCAAAGTGGTGATGGAAGAGCGCAGATGGCGCACCGAGGATAAGCCGCAATCTAAAGTCAACGAACAGTTCCAAGCCATTGCATTTAGAGCACATCCTTATGGTCGCCCAGTGGTTGGGCACATGAACGATTTAGAGAACATGACAGCCGAAGACGCACGCGAGTGGTATCGCAACTGGTACGCACCCAACAATGCAACGCTGGTGGTGGTTGGTGATGTCAAGGCGCAAGAAGTATTAGCATTAGCCAAACAGTATTTTGGCCCAATCAAAGCGCGTAATTTGCCACCACGTAAACCTCAAGTGGAACCTGCGCAATTAGGCACACGCCGTGCGGTGGTTAAAGCACCCGGTAAACTGCCTTATTTGGCCATGGGCTTTCATACGCCAACTCTGACTTTCAAACCTGTTGAGTCTGACTTGGCTTGGGAGCCTTACGCACTTGAGGTGTTGGCAGGGGTGTTGAGTGGTAACGATTCTGCCCGACTCAACCAAAAACTGGTGAGAGAAACGTCATTGGCATTGGATGTGGGCGCTGGCTACGATACGACTTCCCGAGGTCAACATTCATTGTTTGAACTAGTGGGAACACCTACAGAAGGCAAAACCGTGGCAGAGCTAGAAGCCGCTTTGTTGGAGCAGATTGAACTGATTAAAGCCAAAGGGGTGACGCAAAAAGAACTCGACCGTGTAAAAGCTGCGGTGATTGCGGCAGATATCTATCAACGCGATTCAGTGTTTTACCAAGCCATGCAGTTAGGTCAACTAGAAACCATGGGTTACCCTTGGACGCTGATTAAAGAGTATCCGGAAAAGCTCAAAACAGTGACCTCTGAACAGATACAGGCGGTGGCTAAGAAATACTTGATTGCGGACAACATGACGGTGGTCACGCTTGACCCGCAACCGATTGACCCGAATGCGAAGCCACAAGGCAAACCGCACGTTCATTAAAATTAAATAATCCGCATGACATACACCGTTCAAGATTGGGCGGCTTGCTTGCAAATGTTGAGGTAATTTGAATGTTGTTTAAAAAAGTATTGCTAGTTTTTTCATTGGTGTTGGTGAGCTTGGGCGCACAAGCTGGGCTAAATATTCAGCATTGGCAAACAGCCAGTGGCACGCGCGTATATTTTGTAGAAAATCACGATTTGCCGATTGTGGATGTCAGCATTAATTTTCCAGCAGGCAGTGCACGCGATACACAAGCCACCTCGGGTTTGGCGGGGGTGACGCGCTACATGATGACCTTAGGGGCGGCAGGTATGGATGAAGAGACGCTCACCAATGAGTTTGCTGATATTGGTGCTGTGTTTGGTGGTGAATTTGATTTGGACCGCGCTGGATTTAAATTGCGCACATTGACCAGTGAGCAAGCCAAAGCATTGACTACTTTCAACAAAATTCTGCACAAACCAGATTTTCCTGAAGCGGTGCTGGCACGAGAAAAGGGCAGAATTGTCGCAGGCCTGCAAGAGTCAGCCACCCAGCCAGAGAGTATCTCCGGTAAATTGTTCATGCGTGCGTTGTATGGTAACCATCCCTACAGTTTGGCAGAAGATGGTGAAATTGATGCAGTGAATGCTATGCAAGCCGCTGATTTACGCAAGTTTTACCAAACTCACTATACCGCTAAGAGCGCAGTCATTGCTTTGATTGGTGATATGACCGCTGCGCAAGCCCGCGAAATTGCTGAGACCATGAGTGCCGGTTTGCCCCAAGGACCAGCTTTAGCCAAGCTACCCCCAGTATCTCCGCTTTCAGCACCTAACTTGCAAAGTGAGAAGCACCCCGCCAGCCAAGCGCATATTTTGCTAGGCCAGCCCGGTATCAAGCGTGGTGATGCAGACTATTTTCCGTTATACGTAGGCAACTACATTTTAGGTGGTGGCGGATTTGTATCTAGGTTGACCGAAGAGGTGCGCGAGAAACGTGGCTTGGTCTACAGCGTTTACAGCTACTTTATGCCAATGGCAGAAGCCGGCCCTTTTCAAATTGGCTTGCAAACCAAGAAGGAGCAGGCTAACGATGCGCTTAAGTTGGTCAACGATACCGTGAAGAAATTTATTGATAACGGGGTGACCGAAAAAGAATTAAAAGCTGCGAAATCCAATTTAATTGGCGGCTTCCCGATGCGTATTGATAGCAATAGCAAAATCTTGGATTACATCAGCGTCATCGGCTTTTATGAGTTGCCACTGACCTATCTGGATGAATTTAATGCCAATATTGCAAAAGTGACTGCGCAACAAATCAAAGAGGCATATCAACGCAGAGTAAATCAAACCAACTTTGCCACGGTGATTGTTGGCGCACAAGAGTAACTCCCTATGAATGATGCTGGCTGCGCTCGCGTGCGGTCGGCACATGACAATAAGTTGCAGATTGGTTAAGCTAGCGACTTTTGCTAAAGCGCCTAGTTGCATTGAAACCCTCTCAAACAAAATCCAAACAAGCACTCAACCAAGTCCGTATCAATGCTGGGATTTGGCGTAGTAGGCTGTTAAAATTTCCAGATGCGGAAGGTTTACGCCCCACCCCCGAGCGCGTGAGGCAAACCGTTTTTAACTGGTTAGGTCAGGATTTAACTGGCAAAGTCTGTTTGGACTTATTTGCAGGTACCGGCGCGTTTGGTTTTGAGGCACTTTCACGCAATGCGCGTAGTGTCACTATGGTGGAATATGCGCGCAGTGCATTCCAAAGTTTGCAACAAAATAAAACACTGCTTCAGGCAGAACACGCAACGCTTTATCAGCAGGATGCACTGCAGTTTTTACACCAGTCCAAGACTTTATTTGACATCATTTTTTGTGACCCACCGTATCAAAAAGGTTGGTTGGAAAAAATCTTGCCTATATTAGGGGAGCATCTCGCGCCAGAAGGTGTGGTTTACGCAGAAGCCGAATATGCCATTTTGCCCACCGAACAGTGGCAGATTTTTAAACAAAGCAAAGCGGGAAATGTGTATTATCATTTGTTGAAATACCAACCCAATTAGGCTTTGTGATGAGTAAAAACAGAATCGCAGTTTATCCCGGTACTTTTGATCCGATTACGCTAGGGCACGAGGATATCGTCAGACGTGCCGCTGATTTGTTTGATGAGGTCATTGTGGCTGTGGCCGGCAGTACCAGCAAATCGACGCTGTTTTCTTTAGAAGAGCGCGTAAGTTTGGCTAAATCGGTATTTAGTGCGAGTAATATCCGCGTGATGGGATTTGATGGACTGCTTATGCAGTTCGTGCAGGAGCAGGGCGCGCAAATGGTGATTCGAGGTTTGCGTGCGGCAAGTGATTTTGAATATGAGTTTCAATTAGCTGGCATGAATCGTAAGTTGTACCCAAAATTAGAAACCTTGTTTTTAACCCCAGCGGAACAATATATGTTTGTGTCATCCAGCCTAGTTCGTGAAGTGGCACGGTTGGGTGGGGATGTGCATCAGTTTGTATCGCCAGCAGTAGAGGCAGCGATTCTGAAGAAATTGGGATGATTTTATTATGGCTTTAATGATTACCGATGAGTGTATCAACTGCGATGTTTGTGAGCCGGTGTGCCCAAACGAGGCCATTTATCAAGGGCAAGATATCTATGAAATTAACCCGGATTTGTGTACCGAATGCGTGGGGCATTTTGATAAACCACAATGCGTAGAGGTCTGTCCTATCGATTGCATTCCACTCAACCCCAATGTGGTGGAGAGCAAATCGCAGTTGTTAGATAAATACAAAAAACTATATGCAATTAGGAGATCCGAATGAGAATACTACACACCATGTTGCGCGTTGGCGATTTGCAACGTTCTATCCAGTTTTATACCGAAGTGTTGGGCATGAAGTTGTTACGCACCAGTGATTACCCCGATGGTGAATTTACTTTGGCATTTGTCGGCTATGGCAATGAGTATGACAACACCGTGATTGAGCTGACTTATAACTATGGTAAAACCAGTTATGAAATGGGCGGCGCTTACGGCCACATGGCGATTGAGGTGGACGATGCCTACAAAGCCTGTGAAATGGTCAAAGCCATGGGCGGCAAAGTCATCCGAGAAGCAGGTCCGATGAAGCATGGCACCATCGTCATTGCGTTTATCGAAGATCCGGACGGCTATAAAATCGAGTTTATTCAAAAAGGCAGTATCGAATATCCAAGATAATTGGGTTGTTTAAATGGGTGACAATACGCAGCATCTTTTACAGGCAGTTAGCTTGGCGCTTGCCAATGATTGGGATGGATCGCATCAAATTGCGCAAGATTACTCAGACCCGATGGCCAATTGGATACACGCGGTGTTACATAAAATAGAAGGTGATGCGTGGAATAGCCGTTATTGGTACGCACGCACCCATGGCAAACGGTATGAGGATTTTGAAGACGCTTATGATGAACTGCTTAGTATTCAACGTGAGCTAAATACGGACAAATAGAAAGCTAAATTAATCAGGCTGACAGTTTTAAACTGCCAGCCTGATTTTTTTGTGACTACAATCTTCAGTAGATGTATTAATTTAACTTAGCGCTATTGATGGATTGACATAGAACATGCGTTTCCAGCCCTGCTGCTCCGTGGTGATTTCACCTATGTTAGGAATCAATCTCACAATGCTGTAATGCAAGTGCGCAGGTTTGCCTACAGCATTGCCAGTGGTGCCAACGCGCCCAATTTTCTCACCCGAACAAGACCAGTTTAACCATCCTGTATCAATTTCGCTGAGGTGGGCGTAATAATGAATGCGCCACTTTGGACCGAGTATGGCAACCACATTACCACCACGCGCGAGTTGGCCTTTAAAAACCACAAGACCTGAGGTGCTCGCATGAACAGGTGTGCCGTGCTTGGCAAAAATATCAATACCTTTATGCACACCGGAAACGCCCCATGGGTAGTGCCAGTAGCTATGCGGGTTCCAATCTTTGCTAGTGGCGTGTGCGACCGGAATAACGGTGTGTTGTGGCATCAGATAACCGCATATGAAAACCACAAATAGTTTGGTTTTTAAATAGTGAATGCGCATGGTTACATCACATCGTATGGTTGAGGTTCAAAAGAAGCGTTTTTTTGGCTAATTTGATACCAATCAATTTTTCTGGTGATGATCATGGTGATGCTGAGTAAACCAAACACCAATATGGCACCCATTAGCAACGCATTATCTTCAGAAGCCAATATCCCATAAAGCGCACCGTACAACGCGGTGAGTAAACTAGCAAAGATAAAACCGTTGAGCTTGCTGTGCAACACGTAGCTTAAATAGTAGCCGAGTAATAGCACACAAGCGCTGCTTGCAAGCAAATAGGCTGATGCAAAGCCAATATGTTCTGCAAAGGAGATGAGCAATAGGTAGAACATGGCCATTGATAAACCCACTAAGGTGTATTGCGCTGGGTGGATACGTAATTGCTTTAATAACTCAAACAGGTAAAACCCAACGAATGTGAGGCCAATAAAGAGTAACCCATATTTTGTAGCACGATCCGCCTGACTGTACACATTAATGGGCTCTACAAAGCCAATGGTAAGCGATTCCAACATAGGCGTAGTGATGCTTTCTAAACTGTTTTTAAGTAACGCTTGGTTGTTGCTGGCAAGTGAGGAGACAGACCATTTTGCATCAAAACCTTGTTTGCCTATGGTGTGCTGAGGTAAAAAGCTGCCATTAAAATGTGGGTGCTGCCAGCTTGATGTTAAATGGATGTTGTTGTCTTCTGCGACTGGTGCAAAATGAAATTTTTCCATGCCATATAGATTGAGTGTTAATTCGAAAGGAATGCTTTGGACATGGGCTTGGTGAAGATTCTCAACTTGCGCATGTATGCCATTACCTAGCGCTTTTACTTGACTGCCTTGCAAAAATGCATACTGCTGGTGATTAAAAGAAAAAGTGGGCTTTTGTGCGATACCACGTGGATCACTAATGCCCAAGCTGATATAGGCGGGTTGAAACGTCAGCTTTCCATTGGGTTGTGTGGGTAGAATGCCTAAATTGGCTGGTAAATTAAATTTGCCTTTCACCTGACCACTCAACTGATACATCAGCGCTTTATAGATGCCTAGTTTTTTATATTCGTTGCTAAATCCACCGCTAACTTCTAGCTGTTCGGGCATAAAGTATGCAAGATGCGTTTCGCGCTTTTGCTCGGTTTTACTCACCCCATTTTCAATAGTGCTTGTCAAATATTCCTCTGTATAAGGTACGACCAATATCGGGCCGATTAACGTTTGTTCACCGGCAAAACTTTTGGCGATGTCGTACTTCACTTGTTCGTTTCTTTGTTGCCTTTCTAGAATAATCCCGTTGATATAGCTGATGGCCCAGGTCATCAAAATAATCAGCGAAAATATCCCCACCACTTTGAGTAAAAATGGCTTATGCATTGCAGTCTCCTGAGTTGTTATGGAGCGTGCAGGATAAAACTGTAAGGTGAAGACAGAATGCGTCTATGTGAAGTGAATGTGAAGTGGGTTACAGGGGCAGCGAAATAATCGCGGTGACCCCTGCATCAGGATTATTCTGCAGACGAAAGACACCGTGATGTAATTTAATCACTTCTTGCACAAAGTTAAGCCCCAAGCCCGTGCTTTTGTGACCATTGTGAGGACGGGGTAAAGAATAAAATTTGTCGAATATTTTAGTCAATGCATAATCAGGAATGCCTGTACCTTGGTCTAAGATGCGAAGTTCTGCATGTTGGTTATTCACCTCAATCACAATACTAATCAGGCTGTTGGAAGGGCTAAAATCAATCGCGTTGTCCAGCAAATTGTAGATGGCCTGGCCCAATAAGAAGGCATCCGCCATGAGTATTGGGCCTGTATTAGTAATGTGGTTGATTGCCACTTTCCGTTGTTTTGCTTTTTCAGCTAAATGTGCGATTTGCGTGTCGATTAAGTCGCTTAAATTCACTTTTGTAAGGTGATTTAACTGCTGTTGATGCTCAAGGGCTGCTAGCCCTAGCATATTCTGGATAATAGTTTCTAAGCGGTTGGCTTGCGCCTTAATTTGATTTAAAAATTGCTGCTGGGTCTCTGGCGGCATGTTAGGCGAAACGAGTTCTGCCGCACCTTGTATTGCGGTTAGTGGACTTTTCAGTTCATGCGTAAGATGCTGCACAGAGTCCTGCACATAGTGTTTACCATCTAATTCATTGCGCATGGTCTGCATGGCAAGCGCCAATTCAGCGAGTTCATCATTGCTTGAAGTTGGGGGCGTCGCCTTTTCCCCTTTGGATACCAGTAATGCGTATTCACGTAGTTTCTGAATCTTGCGGGTAAAACGCCATGTAAATAAAGCACCGATTAAGATTGAGAGTGTGAGTAAAAGCGCACCCCAGCGGATAATTTTTTGTTGCGCTCGCTCAATAAATGGCAATAGAGTACGGTTTGGTTTGGCAACGGTTAAGCTACCAATAATACTGTTGCGATCCTTAATCGGAGCAGCCACATACATGATGGTATCTTTGTGGGTATCTCCAGCTACTTCTGGGCTTGAGCGCACCCCATATTGCCCTCGCAAGGTCAGGTAGACGTCGTTCCAACGAGAGTAATTTTGGCCAACGGCCAAATTAGCTGAATCAAAAATGACGATGCCTTGTCGATTGGTGATGTACACACGGTAATCAGCGCTATGCTTTTTCACGCCCCAAATCGACGCCTGTTGCGCATGATTTTGGTATTGCTTAAGGCTGTAGGCAAACAGGCCCTGCTGAATGTTGCCCTTTTTAACATCCTTACTAGCTAGCGCTGCCAGTATACTGGCGGTATCCACCAGACTGTCTTCCATCGCTTGGCGAACACCAGGCTTCACCTCATCTACAAAGATAGTCAGCACAAACCATGCGGCCAATCCTACCAGTACGAAATAGCCCAAGAATATTTTTAAACTAATGTTGATTTTAAACGGCAGACTCATGCGTAAAGGCTATATCCCATGCCGCGATGTGTGATGATGGTTTGTGTATCGGGGTCAATCGAGCGCAACTTGCTACGCAGCGTTTTGATATGCGCATCTACAGTGCGCTCTAAGGTATCTTCTGCATCCCGCCAAACGATATCCATCAATTGAGCTCTGTCATACACGCGTTGTGGCGACGCAATCAGGGTTTTAAGCAATAAGAACTCGTATCTGGTTAGCGTTAAATACTGCCCCATAAATTGGATTCTGCGTTGCATCTCATCCACTTGAAATGGTAAGGGTTTGATGTTGATAGTCGGTGTGTGTTGGCCACGTCGCAAAATCGCAGAAATACGAGCCACCACCTCTCTTGGACTAAATGGCTTGGTGACATAATCATCCGCACCAATTTCCAAGCCCACTATGCGATCAATTTCATGGTTGCGCGCCGTTAAAAACAAAATGGGCACTGTAGAGAATGTACGAATGCGTTTGCATACCTCAAAGCCAGACATATCTGGTAGGCCGACATCTAATACTACCAAGTCTACTGACTCTATCTTAAGTAATTCAATACCGGATTGGCCTAGCCGGCAGTGCGAACTACGCATGCCTACTTCATGACAGGCGTAGACAAGGTTTTCAGCAATCGCTGGCTCATCCTCAATAATCAAAATATGCAGATTCATGCCGCATATTGTAGAGGATAATCTGGGACTGACAGACAAAAAGATGCCCGCAGGCGCGGGCAAAAGGGGGTTTGGATAGCAAGTATTCAGTAGGTGATTAAGGTACGTAAACCTGATGGTTAGCTTGGCAACGTTTGTTCATATCTGCTGCGTGTCCATTAGTCCCAGATAGTCCCAAGCTAGCTACCATTGATATACCAAGTACATACTTGGTGATGGTTTTGTGGTTCATCTTTTCGCCCCTTTGTAACCTTGAAGACACTGTAACAATAAGATATTGCAGTTTAATGACCCAGCTGTAACGAAAATGTAAGTGTGTTAAAAACTTTGTAACGAATTTGTAATCGCGTATACATCTTAATCGTAGTCGGCGAATGAACGGTGGTGTGACGTGATGGCTGAGGCCACCACGTCTTCTAGATGATTAACTGAAGAAGTCTTTGGCTTTGTCTACCCAGCTTTTGTTTTTAGGGCTATGTTTGCCCGCATCTGCTTGGGTGCTAGCATCAAACTCTTTCAACAATTTTTTCTGATGCTCAGTCAGCTTGACTGGGGTTTCTACTACGACATGCACCATCAAATCACCGTGCTCACTGGCACGTAATGGTTTAATACCTTTGCCACGTAGTCTGAATACGCCGCCTGTTTGCGTCTCTGCCGGAATTTTCATCTTGGCAGAGCCGCCCAGCGTCGGCACTTCAATTTCACCACCCAGCGCCGCTGTTGTAAAGCTAATTGGCATTTCACAATGCAAATTGCCACCTTCACGTTGGAAAATAGCATGTGGCTTAATATGGATGACCACATATAAGTCACCTGTAGGGCCACCATTCACACCGGCTTCGCCTTCACCACTTAAGCGGATACGGTCGCCTTCATCCACACCGGCTGGTATTTTGACGGAGAGCGTTTTGTTTTGCTTAACACGACCTGCACCATGGCAAGTGCCGCATTGGTCTTCATCTTTAATGATTTTACCGGTGCCATGACATTTAGGGCAGGTTTGCTGCACGGAGAAAAAGCCTTGCTGCATACGCACTTGGCCATGACCATTACAAGTGGTACATGTGACGGGCGATTTTCCAGATTTAGCGCCTGTTCCGTGGCAGGTTTCACAGCTGGCTTGTACCGGAATGCGGATCTTGGTCTCCGTGCCACGTGCTGCATCTTCCAGCGAGATTTCCATGTTGTAACGCAAATCTGCGCCACGGTAGACATTAGAGCGTTGACCGCCACGGCTACCTCCAAAAATATCACCAAAGATGTCACCAAACGCATCGCCAAATCCACCAAAACCAGCGCCTGCGCCAGCGCCCATGCTGGGGTCTACCCCCGCATGGCCGTATTGGTCATAAGCCGCACGCTTTTGATCATCGGATAGCATTTCGTAAGCCTCTTTGGCTTCTTTAAACTGCTCTTCTGCTTTTGGATTATCAGGGTTGCGGTCAGGGTGATACTTCATCGCCAGTTTGCGATATGCTTTTTTGATGTCCTCTTCCGAGGCATCACGATTGACACCAAGCACTTCGTAGTAATCTTTTTTAGTCGCCATAATTATTTCTATTCATTGGTTTGTAATAGCAAAAGTCGTTAGTAGCATTCAAGCACTAACGACCGTTGCATATTTAAAAAAACACTACTGAAGTTAGTCTTTTTTCACTTCTTCAAACTCAGCATCCACAACATCACCGTCTACCGTTTTTTCACCTTGTGGTTGGGCACTCTCAGTATTCGCTTGTGCTTGTTGCTCAGCATACACTTTCTCACCTAATTTCTGAGAAGCTTCCATCAATGCATTGGTTTTGGCTTCAATAGTTTCTTTATCGCCGTCTTTCAGTACATCTTCCACGTCTTTAATCGCCGCTTCAATTTTCGCTTTTTCATCTGCGTCCAATTTGTCGCCATGCTCAGACAGTGATTTTTTTACGCTGTGCACCATGCCATCTGCACTATTACGTGCATCTACCAATTCACGCAATTTACGGTCTTCATCGGCATATTTGGCTGCATCTTCTTCCATCTTCTGAATTTCTTCTTCAGATAAGCCAGAGTTAGCTTTGATGGTGATTTTATTTTCTTTACCAGTGGCTTTGTCTTTGGCAGACACATGCAAGATACCGTTGGCGTCAATATCAAAGGTCACTTCAATTTGTGGCATGCCACGTGGCGCCGGTGGAATATCGCTCAAGTTAAATTGACCCAGCGATTTGTTACCCGCAGCCATTTCACGCTCGCCTTGCAACACTTGAATGGTCACTGCATTTTGGTTGTCTTCTGCAGTAGAGAACACTTGTGATGCCTTGGTTGGAATCGTGGTGTTTTTCTTGATGAGTTTAGTCATCACGCCACCCAATGTTTCAATACCTAATGATAATGGCGTTACGTCCAGCAACAATACGTCTTTCACATCGCCTTGCAACACACCACCTTGAATTGCAGCACCTACGGCCACTGCTTCATCAGGGTTCACGTCCTTACGCGGCTCTTTGCCAAAGATTTCTTTCACTTTTTCTTGCACTTTAGGCATGCGGCTTTGACCACCGACCAAAATCACGTCAGAAATGTCAGAAGCAGAAACACCAGCATCTTTCAACGCAGTCCGGCAAGGCGCAATGGTGCGCTCAATCAAGTCTTCGACCAATGACTCTAATTTTGCACGAGTGATTTTCACCACCAAGTGTTTAGGGCCTGTGGCATCAGCAGTGATGTAAGGCAAGTTCACTTCTGTTTGTTGTGCACCTGATAGCTCGATTTTGGCTTTTTCTGCGGCTTCTTTTAAGCGTTGTTTTGCCAATAAGTCGTTGCGCAAGTCCAATCCATTTTCTTTCTTGAACTCGTCGGCCAAGAAATCAATGATACGGTTGTCAAAGTCTTCACCACCTAAGAAAGTATCGCCGTTGGTAGATAACACTTCGAACTGGTGCTCGCCATCAATGCTGGAAATCTCAATGATGGATACGTCAAAAGTACCACCACCCAAGTCATACACTGCAATTTTTCGGTCACCTTCTTGTTTGTCTAAACCAAATGCTAATGCCGCCGCTGTTGGCTCGTTGATGATACGTTTCACTTCTAAACCGGCGATACGGCCAGCATCTTTAGTGGCTTGGCGTTGGCTATCGTTAAAGTAAGCCGGTACTGTAATCACAGCTTCGGTCACTTCTTCGCCCAAGTAGTCTTCCGCCGTTTTTTTCATTTTGCGTAATACTTCGGCAGAGATTTGCGGTGGTGCCATTTTTTGACCACGCACTTCCACCCAAGCGTCGCCGTTATCGGCTTTTGCAATGGTGTAAGGCATTAAGCCGATGTCTTTTTGCACTTCTTTTTCTTCAAAACGGCGGCCAATTAAACGCTTAACAGCAAATAGCGTATTTTTTGGGTTAGTTACCGCTTGGCGTTTTGCCGGAGCACCCGCCAAGATTTCGCCATCTTCTTGATAGGCGATAATAGAAGGTGTTGTGCGTGCGCCTTCCGCGTTTTCAATCACGCGTGGTTTCCCGCCTTCCATCACTGCCACACAAGAGTTTGTGGTGCCTAAGTCAATACCAATAATTTTTGCCATGTTGTCTTTCCTTATAATCTTTTAAGTCAATCGTAATGTCTGTCTGATGATTTAATAATTGGGTGCGATTTATAATTTTCAAGCCCTTATTTCAAATAGGGTTTATTTTGCTTTGGCCACCATCACTAAAGCTGGACGTAGTACTCGCTCATTCAAGGTGTAGCCTTTTTGTAATACGCTGACTACGGTATTGGGTTCTAGATCAGAATCCACAGCGCTAATGGCTTGGTGTTTGTTGGGGTCGAACTTTTCATTGACCGGATTGATTTCGGCAATATTGAATTTCTCGAACACGCTGAGTAACTGTTTAGCCGTTAAATCCACGCCGTTTTTGTAGCTTGCAACATCTGCACTATCAATCGCTAATGCAGCATCTAAGCTATCTTTCACCGCCAACAGCTCACCACTGAATTTTTCTAGTGCAAACTTACGTGCTTTATCAATATCATCACCGGCGCGGCGGCGAATGTTCTCGCCTTCGGCTTTAACATATAGCACCTGTGCTTTGGCTTCTTCTAACGCCTTTTCAAGTTCGGTAATTTTGGCTTCTGGATTAACAGTAGATTCGGTCGCTGTTTGCGCTTCTGCGTTTGCCATGTTCTCTGGCGTGGCTTGATCTTCTTGCATTGGATTCCCCATTCATTAATAACACTTTTTTAAAATGGGGTTATTCATTGGTGTTTCAAGTCATTGCGAGAAACTTTTTCTAGAGATTGGAACAGCGGATTAAATGATGGATTGGTAAGCGCTCAATACGTCTGCCACCGCCGGTGGCTGGTGAATATTGCCCAAGTTAATTGCAGTGCGGTGTGCTCCAGCCATTACACCGGTGAGTGTGGGATTGGTGTCAGTGTAAATGGCGACGGTAGGCATGTTAAGCGCAGCCGCTAGATGTGACAAACCGGTATCGACACCAATGGCTGCTTGCGCGTGGCTAATCACGCCAGCTAGTTGATGAATGGATAGCTTTGGCAATACTGTAGCCAGAGTTAACTGCGACTGAATACGCTGCGCGCGCTGCTGCTCGGCCAAATTAGACCATGGCAGCATCAAGCGAACACCTTGCGTTTCTAACTGTTGGCCAAGCGCAATCCAATTGGCTTCATCCCACAGTTTGCTATCACGGCTGGTACCGTGCAGTCCGATTGCAAATGGAGTAGTGATATTCACTTCAGTCGGCAACTGAACGTTTGAGGCATAGATACCGTAATCCGGAGCGCTAGTGGGTAAGGCATAGCCCAAACTGTGTGCAACCAGTGTACGGTTGCGGATAACCGCATGCTGCTGATAAGAAATACGGTGTTCATGCTGGTAGCAGCGGCTGGCCCAAGGCTCACGGATAGAAGCAGCATCGTAACCATGACGCACGCCATTGGCTAACTTTGCCAAAAGTGCGCTCTTAATCAAGCCTTGTGTATCAATAATCACATCATATTGGCGCTCAGAAAGCTTTTGTTTTAGCGCCCGTAGTTGCTGCCAGGTTGCGCATTTCAATAACTGTTTACGCCAGCGACGGATAGCCACTGTGAATACCTGATTCACGCCAGGATGTAAGCGCGGAATATCAGCAAAACTCTCCTCTACAATCCAGTCGATATGTGCATTCGGGTGATGCTGCAATATGTCATTAACCACCGGCAGGTTATGGATGACATCGCCTAAAGACGAGGTTTTGACTAATAGAATTCTCATAGTGGCGCCTATTTTCGCATACAATCCCGAAAATGAAATTTGCATTTATCATTTTCAAATACTTTCCCTACGGCGGCATGCAACGTGACATGTTGCGCACCGCCAACGAGTTACTTAAACGAGACCATCAGGTAGAGATTTTCACGTTAAGCTGGCAGGGTGATTTGCCTGCGGGCATCAAAGTGCATGTGCTTCCACAATCTGGCTTGTTTAATTTTCAGCGCTATCAGAAGTTTATCGATGCTTCATTTGCCATCATTCAGACTGAACAGTTTGATTACGTATTTGGCTATAACCGCATGGCGCATCTGGATGCACACTTTGCGGCAGACCCGTGTTTTGTGGAGCGCGCACATCGGCAGCGCAGCTGGTTGTATCGACTCACTCCACGCTACCGTTGGTTTGCTGCGTGTGAACAAGCAATTTTTTCTGAACAATCTAAAACACAAATATTAGCGGTCTCGCTCACCGAGAAACCGCACTTTCAACATTGGTATGGCACGCAGTCAGAACGCTTTCACTATATTCCTCCGTTTTTATCGCCAGAACGCTTTGTATTACAAGATAAAACCGCAATGCGACAGCATTTGCGTAAGGCTTTTGGGTTTGCAGAAAACGATTTTGTTTTTTTGCTAACCGGCTCCGGTTTTGCCATGAAAGGCCTAGACAGAGCTATTCTGGCGATGGCAGCGTTGCCACCCGAACTATTGAAGCATACTAGGCTGGTTGCTGTCGGGCAGGACAATCCCAAACAGTTTGCCAACATGGCCAAAAAATTGGGGTTGGCTGAACACGTGGTGATTTCTAAAGGGCGTGCGGATATTCCGCAACTGATGCAGGGCGCTGACGTCTGCGTACATCCGGCATATCGTGAGAATACAGGTTTGGTGATTCTAGAAGGAATGGCCTGCGGCACGCCTATGCTGGTCACGGAAAGCTGCGGCTATGCGCACCATGTGGTAGAAGCAGATGCCGGGCTGGTGAACCCGATGCCGTTTGACCAGTCACATTTTAATCAACAATGGTTTTCCATGATTACAGCAACTGCCGAACAGCGGGCTGCGTGGAGCGATCAAGGACTGAAACATGCACAGCAGATTATGCAGGAAAATGATGGCAGCGCGGAAGCGAACATATTGATTCGGTTGGCAGAATTAGAAAACTGATGAAAAAAATTCTTCATATCCCGGTGTCCGTCCGCAGTTGGTTAACCGGAAAAGGGCCGTTCTCTGCAGTGATGCATTTGGAGGGCAAAGCGTTTCGCGATGTAAAAGGACGCAGAACCATCCAAGTGCGGCTGGGAGAGCATTCCTATTTTGTTAAACAGCACTTTGGTGTGGGCTGGGGAGAGATAGTTAAAAATCTCTTGTCTTTTAAAGTGCCTATTTTGAGTGCGATGACTGAGGTTTATGCCATCCAAGCGCTGAATAAGGTGGGTATTCCCACCACACCATTGGTGGCGTATGGTCGACATGGATCGAACCCGGCTAAGCTGCAATCGTTTGTGATGACAGAGGATTTGGGCGATATTGTCTCGCTGGAAGAGCTGTGTGCCGAGTGGCTGACGAACCCACCTGATCCTGCGTTTAAGCAGCGATTGATAGTTGCAGTTGCCGAATTGGCCGCCAAATTGCACCGAGCGGGTTTATGTCACCGCGATTTTTACTTATGCCACTTTGTGTTGAAACTGGCTGAGTTAGAAGCAGGACAAGTCAAGTTATATCTGATTGATTTGCATCGTATGTTGCAGCAGCAAGCGGTAGATGGCACAGCAGTCATGAAGGATATAGCTGGCTTATATTTTTCTGCCATGGGGTGTGGTTTGGATGCGGCGGATATTGCTTTGTTTAAACAGCATTATTTGCCGCAAAAAAAAGCGTTCTGGGTGCAAGTATGCGCCCGCGCTCAAAAATTACACGAGAAATTTAATAGTGATAAATTTCAGAAGCGTTTAGCGCAAGAGAAGTCTGCTATAAGTTAATCATTAGGCGCATCTGACTTTTGCATGGCGTGGCGCCTGACTTTATAGCGGTTGTATTGCCATAAGTATTGTTCCGGTTTTTGTGCGATTTGCTTTTCAATTGCGTTGTTTAGGAATTCAGCACTGGCAATCGATTCCACCTTGCTTAAGTGAATTGCGTAGCCTTGCCCATCTGCCAACCGTTCACCAAAAGCCATAATTACAGCTGCGCCGGTTTTCACGGCTATCTTGCTGGCAAGTGTCATGGTATAAGCCGGCTTTCCAAAAAAATTAGCCCATTCACCTTCGCCTTCGGCGGGAATTTGATCTGGCAAAATGCCAATCGCTTCGCCTCGCTTTAGAGCCTGCATTAGCTTGCGCACGCCTTGGGTATTGGCTTCCGCCAATGTCACGCCAGTACGAGCACGGCCTATATTCATCAGGCTTTGTAGCCATTTCAGTTTGGGTGGTCGAAACAAAACAGTTATGGGGTGATTTGAGCCGTAATAAATGGAGGTGATTTCAAAGCAGCCCATATGTGGTGTTAAGAAAATCAGCCCTTTTTTGGCGGCTAATGCATCTTCGACCTGTTGCCAACCATGCACTTGTTTCACTAGCCCTAACAGTTCGGCATCCGTTTTTTGCCAAATGGCCAGCGTTTCCAGCAGCGATTTTCCACTTTCCTCTGCATTAACTTTCAGTGCGGTTGTGACATCCGCCGCTGCCACTAAGTTACTTTGTAACAGGTTGCTCTGCTGGATGGCCGCGCTGCCGCCAGAAATGAAAAACAATATGCGACCCAGACGAGCGCCTAATCGGTGTAGTTTGGGCAGCGATAGTTTCGCCAGCAGACTTGAGAATATATGCAACATGATAAGTGTGGGCATTTTATCTTGAAAAGTTCATCTGCAAAAATAGTTCGCTTAATAGTATGGATGGACGATTGGATTGGCATGGCCTAAAGCCTGCTAAGCCTGCTAAAATCGAGTTTTTGCAAATGCTTTAAGGTTATTCTTGAACACATACATCGCGCCAGAGTTCGCCAGCTTATTGCGTCAACACCAGTTAGACGGATTTGCGCAGCTTTGGGCTCACCAAGTCAATTGGTTCGAAGAGCCAAATCATCGCCGCGGTGGCTGGAGTGGGGTTGCCCGTATGGAGCTAGCAGGTGGGGATACAACACATGGTTTTTTTATAAAAAAACAGCAGAATCATGGCCGTTGGAGTTTGGCGACTTTCCCTAAGCAAGAGCCTACATTTCGCCGTGAGTTTCAGCACCTGCAGTTTTTACAAGACAAGCAATTCGCCGCCCCTGAGGTAGTGTTTTATGGCGAGCAAGTGATTGATGGGCAGATGTGTGCTATTTTAATGACCAAAGAGTTGGCGCAATACCGCCCGCTGGACGTTGTCACGGAAACACCGGATTTTGCTTTAATCCCTAAGCAGCAGAAACGTCAATTATTGCAGTCGGTGGCAGTCGCTACCCGTCGCTTACATGGGTTTCATCTGATGCATCGTGCGTTGTACCCTAAACACATTTTTGTGACCAATGTTGCCGAAGCGCCAGAAGTAGCATTGATTGACTTAGAGAAAACGCGCTATAGCCCTTTGTTTTGGTACAACGCTTATTTTGATTTGGCGGCACTCAATCGCCATTCGGTAGGGTGGAGTAGGACGAGCCGCTTGTACTTTTTTAGGCAATATTGTCAAATTCCACGGTTAACATGGGCAAGTAAATGGTTGTGTCGTTGCATAATTGCCCGTTCCAAACGACAAAAAGCCACCACAAAAAGACGTATTAAAAGTATTGCGTAAGGAGTCTAGACTTGGAGTCATCGTTAAAACCTTCAACCCCTGCGTTTAGTATCGCGATTGTTAATTACAAAACGCCGGACCTGACCAAAATATGTTTGGACTTACTCAAAAAGCATATTGATGCGGGGCTCAATGCGCAAGTATGGGTAGTAGATAACAATTCGCAAGACGAGAGTACGGCTTACTTGCGCAGCTTGGACTGGATACACTTGATTGTGCGCGATAGCAATTATGCTGAAAAGGGCTTTGTGGCGCATGGCGAAGGCTTGGATAGCATTTTTGAGCAGATAAATACCGATTATGTGGTGCTGATGCATACCGATACTTTTGTTTACGATGCTTCTATTTTTGAGCAGACCATACAAGCCCTGCACAAGCATCAGCATATTGCGGCAATGGGCTGCTTAGAGCAATTAGACCGAGGATTGGTGCGTACCACATGGCGTGTTGTGTCACGTTTTTTTAAACGGCAATCTAGACGTTTTAGATTGTGGGTGGGCTTGCCTACCAAACCCCCTAAGCCATATTTAGAAGCTTATATCAAAAGCTTTTTTGCTTGCTGGAATGTCAACATTATGCGCAAGCATGGTTATACTTTTTTGATGGGGAATCGCAATCCCGGCTATGAATTGCAGGATTTGCTGAAAGCCAAAGGCTATACCATTGGGCTTATTAGTCCCAGAAAACTGTTTAAATATCTAGACCATGTAGAAGCGGGGACAGTAGGCTTGAACGCTGGCTATACCGAGCAAAATCGCCGCTTTAAACGCAAGAAATCATTAGTAGAAAAACTATCAGGATAAAGTTGTCAGGATTACCAATATGCAAGTATCTCCCGTATTGCCCATCAATTTAGACCAAGGATTTTCTTTGGACGAAGATACCGCGTTTGCATTAGGTCAAGCGCGTATGGATGCTTATGCGTTTGCAGAACCCTTTGCGCATGCAGTGATGGATGATTTTTTGCCCGAAGAAATGACCGAAGCCCTGCTTGCGCATTTTCCAGCAGACCCAAAAGCGAACGACAAAGTCTACGAAAAAGGCTATGGCGGCACCCATAAGCGCCAAATTTCTCCTTACGACTGTGACGCCTACCTGCGCTCTGCGTTTGCTTTTTTTAATTCGGCACAATTTATCCGCTTTATTGAGGGCATTACCAACATTCAAGGACTGATCCCAGATCCTTATTTTAGCGGTGGTGGCTTGCACGAAACCAGTAGCGGCGGGCTGTTGGGGATTCATGCCGACTTCCAAGTGAATGAAGGTTTGCAATTATTTAGACGCGTGAATGTGCTGATTTACTTAAATAAAGATTGGCAAGATGCTTATGGCGGCAAGCTTGAGTTATGGGATAAAGCTATGACCCAAAAAGTGGTGGAAGTTTCGCCAATATTTAATCGTGCGGTGATTTTTAATACGGATGCAGATAGTTTCCATGGGCACCCTGATCCGCTGACGACACCAGAGCACATTACACGTAAATCGATTGCACTGTATTACTATAAAGCGCAGGCTATTCAAAACCAGACTGGTGAGTCGCGCCATACGCTTTATGTGGCAAGACCACATGATGATGATAAAACCAAAGCGGATGTGGAAAAGTTGCGCAAAAAACGCGATAAACGCGCTAAAAAACAGCAATCAGGTGAGCAACAGTCTTTGTTAGCGCGCATTAAAACTTGGTTTGAATAACCGCATACCAATGTGTGACATAGGCGCTCATTGATGGCACTGTCTACCCCTGCACTTGGATTGCTGGCACGGCATAGTTTGCATCCAGATGCCATTATTTTAGACAATGGGACAACATTGACTTTGCTGAAAGATGTCCGGCTGGTACCTACACGCAGATTGGTCTGTGAGGCCACATGGCAAAATAGGACAGTGTTTGCTAAGTTTTTTTTTGGTCAACGCGCACATGATTATGCGCGTCGTGACCAGCAGGGCATTGCCGCATTGCAAGCTGCGCAGATTCTCACGCCAAATATATTAGCGTTTTCTCGCGTGCAAGCATCTGATGTTCATGTGCTGGTTTTTGAAGCCATTGAGCCGAGCCATAATGCAGAGGTGTTCTATGCTCAGGCATCCCCCAAGGTGCGGGTAAAGTTAATCCAGCAACTCGTTGCTATCGTTGCTAAGCAACACCAGGCTGGTCTCTTGCAAACGGATATGTACTTGAAGAACTTTCTTGTGCAATCATCTGTGATTTTTAGCATTGACGGCGACGGTATTCGCCAAACTGCCAAGTTAAGTCAGCGCAAAGCGTTAGGTAATTTGGCAGTATTGCTGTCAAAAGTGGATGTAATCGAGCTGGAACAGCACTTGTCAGCATGGCTGGCATTGTATGCAAACGAACGTGGCTGGCAATCGCCACCTTCTCTCAAGATGGTGCAAATACATATTCAAGAAGCAAGATGGAAAGCGGCTACACGCTATGCCGACCAGAAGGTGTTCCGTCAATGCACTGATGTGCAAGTCACGCAGGATGCTAGGCAGTTCCTGGCGATTGCACAGCCATTTTCAGGCTTGGCTAATACTATGACTAGCGAGTCATTGGACATGGCGATTGATCATGCGATATTGCTGAAAGATGGCAACACCTGTACTGTTTCCTTCACCACTGTTGCCGGGCTAGCCTTAGTGATTAAGCGTTACAACATGAGAAGCTTGGGCCATTGGTTAAGCCGTATGTTGCGACCAAGCCGGGCAGCCAAGTCATGGGCGAACGCACACCGTTTGCGGTTATTGGATCTGCCGACACCCAAACCTGTAGCATTCCTAGAAACACGTTATATGGGGTTGCGCGGAAAAGCTTATTTTGTCAGCGAGTATATAGACGCGCCAGACTTGGCCGAATCCTTCAAGGCACTGACCGATAAAGTTGAGCGTGCAGCCTTGGTAAAGGCAGTGGTGCAATTGTGTTATCGCTTGTACTTACTGCGGATTTCGCATGGCGATTTTAAAGCGACGAATATTAAAGTATTGGCGGGCCAGCCTGTGTTGATTGATTTAGATAGCATGCAGCAGCATCGCTGTGCTTATTTCGCGCATCGTGGTCACGTGAAAGATCTGCAAAGGTTGATGCAAAATTGGAAACACGACACATCCCTGTATAATGCGTTTGTAAAGAGTTTTAAAGTGGTATACGCCGACCACACGCTTTTAAAGCAAGCAAGTGTTTTAAGCGATTAATTAACGTTGAATAGAGTTAACTAGATGATTGTATTAGGTTTATCAGGTGCGCTGGGTCATGATGCATCCGCGGCAATTTTAGTCGATGGCAACATCATTGCAGCAGCAGAAGAAGAGCGCTTTATTCGCGATAAACATGCAAAAAATAAATTCCCATACGAAGCTGCCAAGTTTTGCTTAAAGCAAGCCGGTGTTAAGCCTGAGGATGTGGACATTGTTGCTTTCCCGTATGCAGAGATTCCCCTAAGTACCAATGCGCGCTGGCATTATGCTAAACGCCATTGGTATGCGCCGGATCGTGCATTAGATGCACTATTTAACGGCAACCGCCGCTTCCGCCGTAATCGCGATAAGTCACTCAAGTTGATGGCAGACTTGGGGCTGACCAAAGCCAAATTTGTGCCGGTAGAACACCATTTGGCACACGCCTCCAGCGCGTACCATCTTAGCGGCTTTAAAGAAAAAACGGCGATTGTGGGCATTGATGGCAAAGGCGAGTACGCCACGACCTTTTTTGGCTATGGCGAAAACGGAAAAATCCACAAAATCAAAGAGTTTTATGATCCAGACTCACTCGGTGGCGTGTATGGGGCCATGACGGAGTATTTGGGCTTTGATATGTTGGATGGTGAGTTCAAAGTCATGGGCATGGCGCCGTATGGCGATCCTAAAAAATATGATTTATCTGGCTTGGCCAAATTTGAAAATGGCGAGCTGGTGGTGAACACCAAACTGGTCAACGTGGTCGGCTTACGCCGTTATAAAGAAAACGGCAAAGGCTACTATTTCACGCCAGAGCTGATCAAGATGCTGGGGCCTAAGCGTCAGGGTGACGAAATTGACGACCCCTATATCCATTATGCAGCGTCAATTCAAGCCTTGTTGGAAGAGCTCGCTTTGGAAATGATCGAGTATTACTTGGGCGATATTATTCGCGAGACGGGCAAGATTGTGATGGCAGGCGGGGTTGCGTTGAATGTGAAATTGAATCAACGCATTATTGCGATGCCGCATGTGAAAGAATTGTTTGTGCAACCCGCTTCTGGGGATAACGGTACATCTTTAGGTGCGGCCACTTACGCTGCACATTTGGCGGGTGAAACCATTCAGCAGATGCAGCATGCGTACTTAGGGCCGTCGTTCACTAGCGAAGAATGCATAGCGGCATGTGAAGCGCATCCAGCCAAACCTAAATTCACTAAGGTTGATAACTTCCCCAAAAAGGCAGCGGAGTTGTTGGCTGCAGGCAATCCACTCGCATGGCTGCAAGGCCGCATGGAGTTTGGTCCACGCGCATTAGGCTGCCGCAGTATTTTGGGTGATCCAAGCTTTCCAGGCGTGGCCGATCGTATCAATGCACAAATCAAATACCGTGAGCGCTGGCGCCCATTCTGTCCAAGTATGTTGGATAAAGTTGCATCGGATATTCTACAAACTGAGCACCCGGCACCTTATATGACATTTACCTTTGATGTCGCTGAGCATTGGAAGTCACGTATCCCAGAAGTGGTGCATGAAGATGGTACCGCTCGTGCGCAAGTCGTGACGCGTGAAACCAACCCGCGTTATTACGAGTTGATTGAGCACTTAGAAAAGCTACGTGGCAATGCTGTTGTTCTGAATACTTCGTTGAATCGCCGTGGTGAACCGATGATATGCAGTCCTACCGACGCGCTCAATATGTTTTACGGTTGCGATTTAGAATATCTAATGTTGGAAGATATTTTAGTCACTAAAAAATAGCGCATTTAATAGTGTATTAAAATCGTAAGGTATTAATTTTTAAAATTATTTTCACCATTGGCCCTATTCTGGTTTGACGATATGCACCAGTTTAGGGATAATCAGAGCTAGTACAAGGGCAGGTAGTAGAACAATCCGCGTTTTCGCGCGACACAATTATTAGAGTTGAGCATCATCATGAAACAATCCCATATTGAAGTAACCGAACGCATTATCGAAGTAAGTAGACCCACTCGCACTGCTTATCTACAACGCGTTGATGAAATCGCCAATCGCCAACGCGGTGCAGACCGTCTTGGCTGTGCAAATGTGGCGCATGCATTCGCGGCGATGCCGTCGAACGATAAATTACGTATTGTGGCGGAGAAAGCCCCTAACATTGGTATTGTCACCGCATATAACGATATGCTCTCGGCGCATCAACCGTACGCGAATTACCCAGACATTATCAAAGATGAAGCGCACAAATATGGCGCTACCGCACAAGTAGCTGGTGGTGTGCCAGCCATGTGTGATGGTATTACGCAGGGTGAACCGGGTATGGAGTTGTCTCTGTTTAGCCGCGATACCATTGCCATGAGCACGGCGATTGCATTATCGCATGATGTGTTTGATGCAGCGCTATTGCTAGGTGTGTGCGACAAAATCGTGCCAGGTCTGTTGATTGGGGCGCTGCATTTTGGTCATTTGCCATGTGTGTTTGTGCCAGCTGGCCCGATGAGCACAGGTATCGATAACACGACAAAATCAAAAGTGCGTGAAAAATACGCACAAGGCTTGGTCGGCCGTGAAGAGTTATTAGCGTCTGAATCAGCAGCCTATCACGGTGCTGGTACCTGTACATTCTATGGTACAGCCAACAGCAACCAGATGTTAATGGAAGCCATGGGCTTGCATGTGCCGGGTTCTGCCTTCATTCATCCGCATGATGGTATGCGCGAGCTAATGACGCGTGAAGCAGTGAAAATGGTCTTGCAGAATACTAAAAAAGATCACTTTACCCCTATTGGCAAGTTGGTGGATGAGCATGTGATTGTGAACGCGATGGTGGCTTTACTGGCGACAGGTGGCTCTACCAACCACTTGATTCACTGGGTAGCGATTGCCCGTGCAGCCGGCATCATCATTGATTGGACAGATTTCTACCACTTGGCGAAAACCACACCGCTGTTAGCCAGTGTGTATCCAAATGGTAAAGCTGATGTAAACGAATTCCAGTCTGCCGGAGGCCCTGCATTTGTAATTCGTGAACTCATTGATGCGGGCTATATGTATCCGGATGTATTCACTGTGGCATATGGTGGTTTACGTGAGTATGGTAAGTTGCCTTCACAAGAAAATAACAAACTGGTTTGGAAAGACTTGCCCAAAGAGAGCAACGACGAAACCATCGTGCGCACTGCGGAGCATCCGTTCAACGAATCTGGTGGTTTACGCTTACTCAAAGGCAATTTAGGGCGCAGTGTGATTAAAATTTCTGCTGTGCCGGAAGACCGCCACATTATTGAAGCGCCAGCGATTGTATTTGATGCACAAGAAGAATTGTTAGAAGCATTTGACCGTGGTGAGCTGGAGCGTGATTTTGTGGCCGTTGTGCGTTTCCAAGGGCCTAAAGCCAATGGAATGCCAGAGTTACATAAATTAACGCCGCCGCTCGCTGTGTTGCAAAACAAAGGCTTTATGGTCGCGATTGTGACTGATGGTCGCATGAGTGGTGCCTCCGGTAAGATTCCAGCAGCAATTCATATGTGTCCGGAAGCATCAGCCGGTGGTGCGATTGCCAAAGTACGCACTGGTGACATCATTCGTTTGAATGCCAAGGTTGGCATGGTAAACGTATTGGTAGATGAGGACGAATGGGCAGATCGAGAAGTCGAAGAGCTATCAGATAGCAAGCGCCAACATAATGCGCATGGCATTGGCCGCGAGTTATTCGGTGGTATGCGTAGAAACGTACTCTCAGCCGAAGAGGGCGCAGTTACTTGGCTATAAAGAAAACTCACATTTCGTCGCAATACGTTGTTGCTCACAAAAAAATCTTCGCTTACATATGATGCATATGCTGCGCTTGATTTTTTGCTCGCGCCTAGTCTTGCTTAGAAATCTAAGTTTTCTTCAGTAACATACTAGTATGCTCGTCATTCCCGCGTACACGGGAATCCATATTGAAGTTAAAAAATTTAAACATCATTAACCTAGGTAAATATTTAAATATGAGTACATTAGATTTAGCTAATCATGGCCCAGTAATCCCAGTTATTGTCATTAACCGTGTGGAAGACGCAGTGCCAATGGCAGAAGCATTACTTGAGGGCGGTATTAAAGTGTTGGAAGTGACTTTACGTACTTCTTGCGCATTGGCCGGCATGGAGCAAATTGCCAAACACGTTCCGGATGCTATTTTGGGTTCTGGTACAGTGCGTAATTTAAAAGATGCACAAGCATCTAAAGACGCTGGCTGTCAGTTTGCGGTGAGTCCAGGTTACACCAGTGAATTAGGTCAATTTGCACGTAAAATCGGTTTGCCGTTATTGCCAGGCGTGTCTACTGGTTCAGAAATCATGATGGCCAATGCCGATGATTACTACTTCTTAAAACTGTTCCCAGCCGTTGCAGTGGGTGGCATTAACTTGCTAAAAGGCTTTGCCGGCCCGTTTGGCGATGTAAAATTTTGCCCAACCGGTGGTGTAACAGTGGAGTCAGCCCCACAATTCTTAGCATTGCCCAACGTGGTAGTGTGTGGCGGTACATGGTTAACCCCTGCTGATGCAGTAGCACGTGGAGACTGGGCACACATTACCAAATTGGCAAAAGAGGCAAGTGCTATTAAGGCAGCTTAAGCCATTGCTTAGCGTTATAATCAAGGCTTTGTGTAGATAAACACAAGGCCTTTTTTATTGGAACAGATTTGTTAAATATAGCTGAATATAAAACCATCGTATTTGATTGTGATGGTGTCATTTTGGATTCAAATATCGTCAAGACAGAGGCCTATTACCGAACGGCTAAACGCTTGGGCGCGACAGATGATCAGGCCCAAGCTTTAGTGGAATATCATGTGCGTTTGGGGGGTATCTCTCGCTACCACAAATTTGATTGGTATTTGCGCGAGGTATTGCATCAGCCGGTGACAGCAGAAACCATTCAAATTTGGTTAAACACTTTTTCAGAAGAGTTAGAAGAAGGGCTTATGGCCTGCACGATTGCAGGCGGCTTAGAAGATTTAAAAGCAAAAGCACCTGATGCTAATTGGATGGTGTTGTCAGGCGGTGATCAGCAAGAAATTCGTGATTTGTTTCACAAGCGCGTACTACCCTCTGGTCAGGTATTAGCTAGTCTATTTTCCGGTGGCTTATTTGGCAGCCCTGATAATAAAGATGAAGTGTTGGCCAGAGAAAAAGCGAGTGGTCACTTACGAGCTCCGGCTCTATTTGTGGGGGATAGCAAATACGATTATGAAGCTGCAAATCGCGCTGGATTAGATTTTGTATTTTTGAGCGATTGGACAGAAGTGTCTGATTGGAAGTCTTTTTGCGAGGCGCATCATATTCAGGTATTGCCCTCTGTTGCAGGTTTGCTGAACGCTTAAAACAAACATGCTAACGCTGATTAAAGCCTTTTTCTCAAACTGGTACCAACGAAGTGAGTTGTTACCAGATGTATTGTTGGCAATTTGGTTGAGCACGGGAGAAATCCTAGAGCAAGACCATTTTGGAATCAAAGTGGTGCGCTTGAACAATGGCGATATGCTCAAAATATTTCGAGTGAAACGTACCATCAGTAGTGCCAATTTATTTTCGTATGCCAGAAGTTTTTGCAGAAATGAGAAGCGACTACATCAACTCAATATCCCAACGATTCAAGTTAAACAGTTATACCACTTATGTAGCGATCATAAGACTGCCGTATTGTATTCACCACTTGTGGGGACTACAGTGCGAGAGTTGTTTACTAATGGAGTGCTTACCGAAAGTCATGCGCAAAATTTAGGTGCGTTTATAGCTCGCTTGCATGATCTAGGTATTTATTTTCGTGGCTTACACTCCGGCAATATAGTGCTTACACCAGACGGTCAATTTGGCTTGATCGATATTTCTGAAATGACCATTTTCCCCTGGCGATTAGAACGCAGACGGCGCAAACGTAATTTTGCGCGTTATTGGCGCAATGCGTCAGAAGCTCAGAGCTTTGGACTGACCAATATTAAAGTGCTGATTAGCGCATATTGTGCTGCAAGTCAGCATATAAAAATGCAAGAAGCCGATGTCGCGCGTTATTTATTCAGGCAATAATTAGTATGCATGCACCTCAACCATTAACATCTAAACTACACATAGCGCTGTACGGTGCCATAGTACTAAGCTTCTTTTTTCAAGCACTCACCTGGGGTAGTGCATATCGATTCTTTGCTTATTTTGTTTTATTGCTCGCTATTGGTGCCTACATTCTAGAGCCACAACAACATCAGTATGACCGCAACCGTGTTCTGAAATGTTTGCTGCCTTTGGCTGTATTTGTAATCTTGGAATGGATGGCAACGCTGCATTTTCCTTTGGATGTAAAGGCGATAAGGCATGTATTGCTGGCTACTAGCTTAATGACAGGTATTGCGCTGCTGGCTCGCGAGCATAATAGGATAAAGTTTTACTTTATTCCTACATTAATTTTTATGGTTTATGCCTACACGCTGCTTCAAGTTATTTGGATATATGGGTTAGGCCAAATCTATGGCACGACTAAGAATCCGCATTACTTGGCAATCTATAGCGCTTTGTTTCTAGTCCTATCAGGATTTCTTGCATCTAATTGGCGACAAAATATACACAGTTATGGACTTGTCTTATCGGCGGTCATATTAGGTTTTCTGTTGCTTAACACTTCATCAAGGCCAACATGGATAGCATTAATGGTCGCTACCTTAATAGCTATTGTTTGTCTGCGCAGGCGAGCAAAAGTCACTTTGATTGCACTTGCAATTGCGCTATTCGCGGTGCTGTTTTTTTCGAACGCCAGCAATTTTAAAACGCGTATGGATGATTTGATTTTACATGCCAATTCAGAAGAGCGCGTCACGATTTGGGAAGATACTTGGAAAATGCAACAACAAAGCAGCCAACAGCAATGGGCTCTGGGCCACGGCGTAGAAAGATTTAAGCATGATTTTCAGCCTTACTCGCGTTACTACGCTAATGCGGGGATTACCTATAACAGTCCACACAATGCATTTTTGGAAGTGCTTTATCAGTTTGGTTTAGTGGGACTGACGGTCATATTCGGCTTTATCTTGCGGCTTTACTATACTTTGTTCTCATGCTACTTCCAGTTTCGTCATCAAGGCGCACATCAACAACAGATGGTTATTCTGTTACTGCTTACATTAGAGACAGTTGCCTTGGTGGCTGTCAGCATTACCTTGCCATTCTTTGTGAGTATTCATCTAAATGTAATAGCGCTTGCGATGGGCGTGATGTTTTACTTGGATAGACTAGAGCAGCGCTTATGATGCATCCACCTATCACTGTCGTTATCCCCAATTTTAATGGTGCAACCTTACTGCAAAAAAATATTCCGTCAGTATTGAAGGCAATGCAGGCATATCAAGGAGAATCAGCCTTAATTGTGGTCGATGACGGTTCACAAGATGCTAGTTTGCAAGTACTGAAGGAACAGTTCCCGCAGGCAAAAGTAGTGGTGCATGCACAAAACCAAGGGTTTGCCGAAGCTGTCCATAGCGGTGTAAACGCAGCCGAAACGGAGTTGCTATTTTTACTCAATTCGGATGTGGAAGTTTCCCAGCAATTATTTGCGCCATTAGTTCAATATTTTGAAGATACTGATACATTTTCGGTCAATCCACTGATTTATGATGAGCAAGGAGCGGTTAAGCGTCACTCATGGAATCTACGTCAGTTTAGAGCTGGTACTCTTAAGCTAGTGAGTTGGCGTTTAAATAAAGCGTTATCGATGCGCGCCGATGGAGAAAAATTACCCAGCGCATACGCACATGGTGGGTCGTTTATGGTGAGAAAGTCAATGTTCAATGCTCTAAAAGGCTTTCATCCCATATTTAAACCGTTTTATAGCGAGGACTATGATTTGGGCTTGCGTGCTTGGCGCAGAGGTTGGGCCAGCTACTTTGAACCCAGTGTGCATATTGTGCACCAGAGTGTTGGTTCTATACGCTCTAACGTCAAAATGAACTATATCAAGACCATTCGCCGCAGAAATCGATATATTTTAGAGTGGATGCATTTATCCGCTGGCCAATTATGGCTAGGGGCCATTCCTGCATCACTTATTCAGTTGCTGGGAGAGGTATTATTGCTGGATAAGGTAAATCTAAAAGGATTCTATTTGGCCTGTGCTAAATTACCAGAAGTGATACATGCCAGAAGAGAGATACAGGCCACCGAGACCATGCGCTTAGCTGATATTATGCGTGTACTGAAAAGATTTTGTGGTTGATTGTTTGCGGAGTAATTTGTCGCAGGCAATGCAAATGTCCCAGCGGGCATGTGCGCTCAAAGCACGGACTGCAATCCAAATTAAGATATTCAATCACTGCATTAGGGTGCATCGGCGGCGTATGATAAGGGTCTGAGGACCCAAAAATAGCCACTAACTTTTTGTTTAAAGCTGCCGCCACGTGCATCAACCCTGAGTCATTACTCACCACAGTATGGCAAAGCGCCATCAAATCAATCGCATCCCCCAGTTTGGTTCTTCCACCTAGATTAACGCATTGGTCTTGGGTAAGTTGGTTAATCTGCGTAGTGACGGGGATATCTTTATCCGAGCCAAATAGCCACACTTGCCAACCTTTGGCGATTGCTGCATTTGCAACTTCCGCATAGTACTCAGCAGGCCAGCGTTTGGCTTCGCCGTATTCTGCCCCTGGGCACAAGCCAAGCACCGGGCTTTGCAGCGCGGGAATCTGCAATATTTGGCATAATTCATGTGCATGTGCAATATCCGCAGTTAATACAGGGTTGGGCAATGCTTGTGGCAAACTTGCGCCAGGTGCTAAACCCAAGGTTACAAAGCGCTGCACAGTCATTTTGAGTACAGATTTGTTCAGAGCACGGATATCATTGATCAACCCATAGCGCATTTCACCCAAAAAACTGGTGCGCTTTGCAATGCCGGCTGCCCAAGGCAGCAGGGCGGATTTGAATGAGTTAGTAAGTACAATAGCTTGCGTATAGCCTTTAATTTTTAAGGTGCGACCAAACGCAATTCGCTTCCAAAACGCCAACTCACCATGCTTAAAAGGCAATGCAATTGCTTCTGCCACTTCTGGCATTCTTTCCAGTAATGGCAATGTCCAAGCTGGTGCTGCTACATCAATCGTACAATGAGGCTGATTTGCTTTGAGCGTCTTAAACAGGCTTTGCGCTAATACCATATCGCCCACCCAAGCCGGGCCGAGCACTAATATTTTTTCTGGAGTTTTCTCTGGCATGGGTGATATGCCAAACTAGCTATTCATTTTTTTAATTAGGTTACTGGTACTACGGCCTTCTACCAAATCAATGAGTGCGATTTCTCCACCCCAAGATAAGACTTCTTTGCCACCGACCACCTGATCTGCTGTGTAGTCGCTGCCCTTAGCGATAATATTGGGCTGAATAGCGTTAATCAGGTTAATTGGGGTGTCTTCATCAAACAAAATGACGGCATCTACGGATTCTAGTGCGGCCAATACACGCGCCCTGTCTTGCTCGTTGACCACCGGTCGAGTTGGGCCTTTGAGCGCACTCACAGAGCGGTCGGTATTCAGCCCCAAAATCAGCTTGTCACCTCGTTTTTTGGCTGCTTCAAGATAAGTGACATGCCCGGCGTGTAGTAAATCAAAACAACCATTGGTAAATACAATGGATTGTTTGGCTTGTTTCCACGCGGTGACTTTTTCCATTAAAGCTGCTAAATCGCAGATTTTATGGGCTTGCTCGTTAGAGCGTTGATCTTCCAAGGCATGAATAAGATCATTTTTAGTAATCGGCACAGTCCCAACTTTACCGACAACCACGCCTGCAGCCACGTTAGCGAGCGCTAAGCCTTCCAGTGGACTTAAGCCGTGCATTAATGCTGCAGCCAAGGTCGCAATCACAGTGTCACCCGCGCCAGAAACATCAAATACTTGTTGGGCGGCGGCTTGCAAGTGGTGCGTGGAGTTATCCAGTAACGTAATACCCTCTTCACTGCGAGTGACGGCCAAAAATTGCAAACCTAAGCTGGTTTTGAGTTGCTGCGCTTTTTCAATCAACGCTGCATCATTCACACTGGTGTGGCAGGCTTCTGCCGTTTCTTTCTTGTTTGGCGTCAGTGCGGTTGCGCCTCGATATTTGCTGTAGTCGTGTCCTTTAGGATCAACCAGCACTGGAATATTGGCTTGATGACAGGCTTGGATGACTGCTCTGCAGACTTCAGTTGAAAGTAGACCTTTGGCATAGTCTGACAAAATAACTACGGCAGGTTTTCTGACAAGGGCCAGTTTGAATGATGCGAGAATTTGAGCCGACTCTTCGTCATTAAACTTAGCATGGCTTTCTTGGTCCAGCCGCATCATTTGTTGATGACCGCCTAAAATGCGTGTTTTGGCGATGGTTGGGCGAAATGTGGAAGTCACCAAGCCTTGCGTGTCTATGCAGCTGGCTTCTATCAGTTGTTTCAGTGATTGACCTTCGGTGTCGTTGCCGATACAGCCCAAGATGTGTGTTTTGATGCCTAACAACGCCAGATTTGCTGCCACGTTGGAGGCGCCACCTGCACATTCATTTTGCTTTTTGAGCAGTACGACTGGCACGGGTGCCTCTGGCGAAATACGGCTGACGTCTCCTATCAAGTAACGATCAAGCATCACATCGCCAATGACTAAGGCGTGTTGTGTGGTTTGGCCAAACTGTTTTACGTGCTGCAGCAGTGTAGGTTGCATCAATCGGACTCTAGGATTTCACAAAGGGAGTGACCAATAAATATATGCGCCTCTTGAATGCGAGCAGTAACACTTGATGGAACCACGATGTTGTACTTGCATAATGCAGTGAGTTTGCCACCAGTTCCGCCTGTTAGGCCGACAGTGGTTGCGCCAATAGCGTTGGCTGCCTCAATCGCGCTGACCACATTGGCACTGTTGCCGGAAGTGGTAATGCCAATCACGATATCCTCTGGGCGACACAAGGCTTCCACTTGGCGCGCAAAGATATAGTTGTAGCCATAGTCATTGCCTACTGATGTCAAAATGGACGTATCGGTGGTGAGTGCAATTGCAGGTAAACCTTTACGTTCTTTTTTGAAGCGGCCGACGATTTCTGCAGCAATGTGTTGGCTGTCTGCAGCGCTACCGCCATTGCCCATCAGCAATACTTTGCCGCCGCGTTGGATACATTGCTGTAGTGTAATACCCACTTCGCTAATCAATGGAAACAGTGGCTCCAGCGCATTGAACATCGCCATATGCGCAGCATGTTCGCCTTTTAAGTAATCAACATATTTCATTAGCAGTAGGGGTCCTCTTGCATCAGATAGTTTTGCACGTAATCTTTTACACCGTCCTCTAAACTGGTAAACGGTGTTTTATAGCCAGCTTTGCGCAATTTATCCATATGCGCCTGCGTGAAGTATTGGTATTTGCCCTGCAAATCCTGAGGCATATCAATATAAGTGATGTTGGGCTCAGAGCCCATGCTGGTCATGACATTGGTCGCCAAATCTTTAAAGCTACGGGCTTCACCGGTGCCAATATTGTAAATGCCATTGGGGGCAGCGCGTTTGCTTAAGCTAGCTTCTAAAAAATAAGCGATAACACTGGCGGCATCTTTTACATAGACAAAATCGCGCAATTGCATGCCGTCTTCCACGCCCACTTTGGTGCCTTTAAACAGCTTCATGGTACCGGTTTCTTTAAACTGGTTGAAAGTGTGGAAAGCCACACTGGCCATACGTTCTTTATGGTATTCATTCGGGCCGTATACATTGAAAAACTTAAAGCCGGCCCAAGCGGGTGGTGTTGGTTGTTTTTCTGCGACTTGTCTTAGCACCCATTGATCAAAAAAATGTTTGGAGTAGCCATAACCGTTGAGTGGGCGCAGTTTGTCAATACTTATGTCGTTATAGCCTTGCTCACCAGCGCCATAGGTGGCTGCAGAGCTTGCATAGAAAAATGGCACTTCGTGTTCTGCACACCAAGCCCATAAATCTTGGGAGTAATGGATGTTATCAGCCACTAGTTTGTTAAAATCTCGCTCTGTGGTGGCGCTAATAGCGCCCATATGAATCACAGCCGTGACATGTTCATTGTCTTCCAACCAGTCAAATAATTGGTCTTTATCCAGATATTCAACGTAGTGGCGGTGCACTAAATTTTGCCATTGAGATTCATGCGTGATGCGGTCGGTGATGATTAAATCGTCACGACCAAGTTTGGTATTGAGATGCCATGCAATGATGGAACCTATCATGCCTGCACCACCGGTAATTACTATCATGCTTGCTTACCTTCGTTTGCCACTTAACTGTTGCACGATTGCGCGCAACTCATCAAACCAATACACAATTTTTATGTATTGCTGCCGTTAAGTATTCGCGCATTATACTGAATTATTGCGGTGCACCCAATGCTTTAGCACGGATGGCTGTAAGCTCATTTTGTTTTTTTGCTTCTGACTTATCCCAGTCCGCATTGACCCAACCTTGGAGGTGTTCGAGCGAGATTTCTGTCATGGCATGTATCCAAGGGTCGTTGGCATTTAGGGCTGGAATATAGTGGTAATCGCCCCCACCATTGCTTTGGAAAATATGCTTACCTTCCATTGCGATTTCTTCAAGGGTTTCAAGACAGTCACTGCTAAAGCCGGGGCATATCACATCAATACGTTGGGTATTGGCCTTGCCTAACGCTTCCAAAGTGCTGGCTAGATAAGGCTTCAACCATTCCTGTTTGCCAAAGCGGGATTGAAACGCCACCACGTATTCGTCCTTGTTGAGTTCAAGTGCCTCGGCCAGTAAGCGACCAGTTTTGTGACATTCACAATGGTAGGGGTCGCCTTTCATCAAATGAAATTTTGGTACACCATGAAAGCTCATCACCAATTTTGAAGGTTTGCCGCCATTGACTCGCCAGTGTTCACGTACTTGAGCAGCTAAGGCTGCGATGTAAGCAGGGTGGTCATGATAATGTTTGATGGTGCGTATGGCGGGGACATTTCGCATGCGCAACAATGTTTTCCAAACTGCATCAAACGCGGCAGCAGAACTACTGGCTGCATATTGAGGGTACAAAGGGAATACCAAAATGCGGTCGCAGTGTTGTGCTTTTAAGCGCTCAATAGCACTTTTCATACTGGGGTTGCCGTAACTCATACCCAACTCCACCACAAACGGTGATTTGATTTTTTCAGCCAAGAAGCCTTCTAGCTTTTTGGCTTGGTTTTTTGCATGCACCAATAACGGTGAACCTTCGTTCGTCCACACTTGCGCGTATTTTTCGGCTGATTTTTTCGGACGTATCACCAAAATAATGCAATGCAAAATCCAACACCAAATAAAACGTGGAATTTCCACCACGCGTCGATCCATTAAAAATTGCTGTAAATAGGGGCGTAAGGTCTTGGCTGTGGGTGCATCTGGTGTCCCTAGATTGGCGAGTAAAATGCCGACTTTGGCTTGATCGCCATGTTGATAAGGTGGTTCTGGATGGTAAAAAGCCATAAATAATCAATCATTTAATTTGAAGAGAGTGCATTTGAAAGTAATTTTGCAGTGACATCCACGATGGGAATCACGCGTTCATAAGCCATCCGCGTTGGGCCAATCACACCTAATGTGCCCACCACCTGACCGTCAACCTCATAAGGCGCAGTCACCATGCTACATTCGTCCAGTGGTAAATAGCCACTCTCACCGCCGATAAAAATCTGAATGCCTTCTGCTCGTTGGCTATTATCCAACAGTTGCATCAATGATGTGCGACGTTCGAAAATCTCAAACAATTTGCGCAAGCTGGTCACGTTTGTAGATAAATCGTCTACTTGCAGAAGATTGCGTTCACCTGCAATGACCACCGCCTCTTTTTCAGAATTGGCATCGGTTTGCGTGGCCTCAAGTGCGGCCGTCATCAGCTTGTTCATGTCAGCCTGCATTTGCTTAAGCTCAGCATGCAGCTTTTGCTGTACTTCTTCTAGCGTAAAGCCTTGGTAGTTTGCATTGAAATAATTGCTGGCTTGCGTCAGCTCGGCAGCACTGTATGGCTTCTCGGTCACAATTACACGGTTTTGCACATTGCCGTCCTGCGTGACGATAATGACCAGTAGCTTTTTCTCAGAAAGTGCCAGAAACTCCAAATGTTTAAATGCAATCCGTTTGCGTTTTGGGGTGAGTACTACCCCTGCAAATTGGGTCAATTGCGAGAGCATATCCGCAGCGTTATTGATCAGTGCAGTTTGGCTGGGTGAGTTTAACCCATCTTTTAGCTGCTGAAACGCGTTGTTTTCTAAGGGTTTTACTGTAAGAAGTGAGTCCACAAACAAGCGATAACCTTTTTGCGTGGGAATACGACCTGCGGAAGTATGTGGGCTGGTAATAAAGCCCAACTGCTCCAAATCGCTCATCACGTTACGAATGGTGGCTGGGCTCACATCTAAACCAGAGTGTTGTAACAAAGTGCGCGAGCCTATGGGTTGACCATCACTGATGTAATGTTCAACCAAGGTTTTAAGGAGGATTTGCGCGCGTTTGTCCAAGCTAAAATTCAACATGCTGATTAAGTCGTTATTTTGCCCGAATTAGTTCCTGGTTAACAGCGGCATTTGCTTTTAAGCTGGGCGCTTCTGTGATTTAATTCTGCCATGAAAAAACAATTCGTATCGATTGCAATCATTGGCAAATATATGGACCCCAGTGCATTGCAGCTAATGCAAACCGAACTTGCGCAGCTGGCAAATCATTTGGCTGGTAAAGGGTTGCAAGTCTGGGTGGAGGAGAATACAGCGCATTACGCAGCGCTGCAGGGCTTTAAAACTGCAACGCTCTCAGATATTGGTGGGTTAGTCGATTTGGTGATTGTCATGGGCGGCGATGGCACCATGTTGAGCGTAGCTAGAAGCCTGTATGAGAGTCGGTTGCCGAAACCAGTACCTTTGGTAGGTGTGAACCGCGGTCGTCTTGGTTTTCTAACCGATTTGCGTACAGAAGACATGTTGGTAGAAATAGACAAGATTTTAGCCGGTGAGTATCAGGCAGAGAGCCGTATGCTGCTAGAGGCAAGTATTTACCGTGCTGGGTCGGCGGTGCTGCAAGGCGTGGCCTTGAATGATGTGGTGATTAAAAATGCCTTGCGTTTGATGGAAATGGAAGTGGAAATCAACGGACAGTTTGTCTCTAAACAACGTGCCGATGGCCTGATTTTGAGCTCGCCAACCGGCACCACCGCATATGCGCTTTCAGCAGGCGGTCCCATTTTGCATCCGGATTTGAAAGCCATTTCGTTGGTACCTATTAGCCCTCATACCCTCAGCAACCGTCCGATTACTGTGACCAGTGAAAGTATATGTGAGGTGACCGTGATGCAGGCAGATAATGCGCAGCTGAGCTTAGATGGGCAATATCAGCAGACTTTGAATGCAGGCGATAAAATTCGCGTGGCACGTGCCAAACAAGATATTTTGCTTTTGCATCCCAAAGGCTATTGTTATTTTGATATGTTACGCAACAAGCTCAATTGGGGCTAATTCTTCAATGCAAAAACCATTAACCACAATGTTCACTGCGGTTTGCCGCATTTCGTTTGGTATCTGTGCCATGTTCCCATGTGGGCCAGGTCTTCTGGATTGAGTAAAAAATATTAAGTATCAGTCTATGCTACAAGCCTTATCTATTCGTGATTTTATCATTGTTGAGCAACTCGATTTAGAGTTTGACGCTGGGTTTACCGCGTTGACCGGAGAGACAGGCGCTGGTAAATCCATTTTAATTGATGCGCTGTCACTCAGTTTGGGTGCGCGCAACGATGGTGCAGTCACGCGCACAGGTTGCGAAAAAGCAGACATCAGCACCACATTTTCTATCGTCAATAACAAGCTAGCGCAGCAATGGTTAGCTGAGCATGAAATGGACGCGGATGAGCATTTGATTCTGAGGCGAGTTATTTATGCGGATGGACGGAGCCGCGGGTTTATCAACGGTGCATCCGCCACGGTAGCTCAGCTAAAAGAGTTAGGTGAGTTTCTCATTGATATATATAGCCAAAATGCGCACCACTCGCTACTTAAGACTAGCACGCAACGTGAAATTTTGGATGTATTTGTGCAAGCAGAAGCGCTAGCAAGTAGTGTGGCACAGTATTACCAAGAGTGGCGTAAGTTGCATCAACAGCGGTTGGCAGCAGAAGCCAATGCCGAGGCTTATGCAGAAGAGCTAGCCGAGTTACGCGATAAAATACGTGAAATCAAAGAGTTGGGGTTTGAAGCGGAAGATTGGCTTGCGTTGCAACAAGAGCACAGTCGGCTCAGTCATGGTGCTAGCTTGCTTCAGGGCGTAGAGTCATGTTTAGCCACGTTATCTGAGGCTGAACCTAATGCCTTAGCTATGGTAGAGCAAGTGCAACATCAGCTATCGCAATTGATTGATTTTGATGGCACCCTGCAAGAGGTGGTCTCCACCGTAGAATCTGCAGCGATTCAATTGGAAGAAGCGAGTCGCTTTTTAAATCGCTATTTACAACGTACTGAGTTAGACCCAGCAAGACTTGCAGAGGTGGAAGCACGTATTCAGTCCATCTATGCCTTAAGTCGCAAATATCGCATCAAACCCGAAGAGTTACCAGAAGTGCAGGCGCAGTGCGTTGCGCGTATGCAGGAGCTAGAAAATGTCGTAGATGATGGAGCGCTTAAGCAGCAAGAAGCGGGGGCGTGGCAGACATATCAGCAGCATGCCCAAATATTGACGGCCAAAAGAACACAAGCGGCACAAGTGCTTAGCGTGAATATTACCGAGCAAATGCAACGGCTTTCACTCAAAGGTGGACAGTTCCAAGTTGCACTGACATCTGGGGAAGCTACGGCAAATGGCTTGGAACAAGTGGAATTTTTGGTGGCGGGTCACGCTGGCGTGGCGCCGCGCTCACTTGCCAAAGTGGCGTCCGGTGGTGAGCTTTCCCGCATTAGCTTGGCTTTACACGTCACCACGGCCTCCTCCGGCACAGTACCGTGCATGATTTTTGATGAGGTGGATGTGGGCATCGGCGGTGGTGTTGCCGAAGTGGTGGGCGCCTTGCTCAAGCGGCTAGGCGATGCAAGGCAAGTGTTGGTCATCACGCATCTGCCTCAGGTGGCTGCGCAAGCCCAGCATCACTTGCAAGTCAGCAAAACGCAACAGGCTGGCACCACGTTAAGTCATATCCGCCGTTTGGCTACAGAAGAACGTGTGGAGGAAGTGGCGCGTATGTTGGGAGGTCTACAGATCACCGAAATTACACGTCAGCATGCGAGAGAGATGCTGGCGATGTAGACTATTTATGCGGGCAAGGTTTTTTGGTGCAATCCGCGTAGATATATAACGAGTGCTCGTGAATTTTAAATCCACGCTCTTCCGCTGCTTTGTGTTGAAGCTTTTCAATTTGCTCATCGCAAAATTCTTCCACATGACCACATTGTAAGCACACGATATGGTCGTGATGGCTGCCTTCGTTCAATTCAAAGACTGCTTTGCCGCTTTCAAAATGGTGGCGCACCAAAAGGCCTGCTTGCTCAAATTGGGTAAGTACGCGATAGACGGTCGCCAAGCCCACATCCTCGCCAGTGGTAATCATTATTTTGTAGACATCTTCGGCAGATAAGTGTCTTTCAACGCTATTTTCAAAGAGTTCCAAGATTTTTAGTCGTGGTAAAGTCGCTTTTAAGCCAGCATTTTTTAAATCTTTTTGGTCATGCATCTTAATTATCCGCCAATCGTGAAGCTAATTTTTGATTACTTGGTCAACATGGTATATTAATGAATATTCAACAACAAGTCTTTATTTAAAGTGACCGTAATGCGTTATTTTTCCAAACACCTCACCCCTATTTGCTTGATTGTTAGCTGTTTTTTTGTTGGATGTGGTTCTAAATTGCCAGCCATGAAATCTTACAAAATGGATATCCAACAAGGCAATGTCGTGACCTCAAAAATGTTGTTGCAACTTAGGCCGGGTATGACCAAATCGCAAGTGCGGTTCATTATGGGTACGCCGTTGATTGTGGACAGTTTTCATGGCAATCGTTGGGATTATTTTTATCAGTTACGTCAACAAGGCAAAGTGGTAGAAAAGCGTAGGGTGATTCTGGATTTTGATAAAGACTTGCTGACGACAGTACGTGGAGATGTGGTGGCAGCTACCGATAAAACTGCAGAAGCACCAGTAGATACATCGGCTAGGTCTGTGACTACCACTAAAAAACCAGTAGAAAAACCATGGTTTGATATGTTCAAGTTTTGGGATTCGGAAGAGCCAGCTGCAGCACAAGCTCCGGCTGAGACAGCATCTAAACCTGCAGAGCAAGCGGCAGAAACAGCAGTGGCAGCAGCGGCCACTGCAACTAGTGCGGCTTCCCCCGCGTCTGTAGGTGCAGAGGCCGCTACAGCGGCCGCAGCTGCTGATATTGCTAACGAGGGTGCTGCTGAGACAGAGTCTATTTTGAAGGTGAAGCCAGCGGCGACTGAGGCAGAAAGTGTCAACTTATTGCCAGATCAGTCGACAACACAGCCAGCTGTGGAGGCTGCACCAGTGGTGCCTGTGGTGCCAGCCCCAGTGGCCGAAACGCCGGTAATGGCAGCGCCAGCGGAGGCTGCCTCTGCAATTGCCCCGACCGGTCAAAATGCCGATGAAGCCAAACAGGCGATTCAATCAGCGCTGAATGCTTGGGCAGATGCATGGCGCAACAAAAATATCAATGCGTATTTGGGTGCATACGATGGTGGATTCAAACCTGAGAATGGTTTGAGTAAGAGTGCATGGGTTGCACAGCGCAAGCAACGATTGGCTGGTAAGCGCGGTGATATTAGGTTGGTACTTGAAGATGTGGTGGTGTCCACTAACGGGAACCAAGCTAGCGTACAGTTTTTCCAAAAATATACATCCAAGGTGTTTAGTGATGAAGTCACTAAGCAGTTGGATTTGAAACTGGATACCACTTCGCAGCGTTGGTTGATTGTACGTGAGTTTGTGGTGGCGAATGGCAAGCGTGCAAGTGAGCAAAAGATACTGGCACCGGAAGAGTCCAGTGAGCATCTGGATGGTGTCATCGAAAAAATTGGGTTTTAACGATTACATATTGTGTGATCTGCGCGGAATAATATAAGAAGAGAGTTATGGTTAAAGTAGTCATTGCAGGTGCAACAGGTCGCATGGGCCATGCACTGATTGAAGGTGTGCTCAGCGATGCTGAGTTTGTGTTATATGGAGCGCTGGATCGTGACGGCAGTCCCCAGCTAGGGCGAGATGCCGGTGAGCAGTTTGGTAAGTCTACACAGGTTAAATTAAGTAGCGATGTAGACACTGTTTTAAAAGGTGCGGACGTGTTAATTGACTTTACACGTCCGGAAGCCAGTATGCATTATTTGGCAGCTTGTCGTGCACATAAAGTAAAGCACGTGATTGGTACCACTGGCTTTAGTGAGGCGCAACGCGCAAGTATTGAAGATGCCGCCAAAGAGATTGCGATTGTGTTTGCGCCGAACATGAGTGTGGGCGTGACGTTGCTGATTAATTTGGTCGAGCAGGCGGCACGTGTCCTGAATGAGGGTTATGACATTGAAGTGGTGGAGATGCATCACCGTCATAAAGTAGATGCGCCATCCGGCACAGCATTGCGTCTAGGTGAGGCAGCAGCGCATGGATTGGGTCAGCAACTGAAGGACTGCGCAATCTACGCGCGTGAAGGCGTTACCGGAGAACGTGAAGCTGGTAAGATTGGTTTCGCCACTTTGCGTGGTGGGGATGTGGTGGGGGATCACACAGTAGTGTTGGCTGGCATTGGTGAGCGCGTGGAGCTGACGCACAAGGCCAGTAGTCGTGCCACGTTTGCGCAAGGTGCACTACGTGCTGCGAAATATCTGTCAGGGCACGCAAGCGGCTTATTTGATATGCGAGATGTGCTCAGCTTAAAGTAATCGCCTAAAGTTAGGCGCTTGAGGCGCAGTCGATTTTCGGCTATAATGCATCAATTCTAAGAACGGGAAGAGTCCACAAAGCTTTTCCCGTTTTGCACATCTAGTAATTGATGTGATTCGTGTCAAATAAAGGAGCCCAAGGTGTCGAAAACAATTCCAGCGATTTTAGTGTTAGCAGATGGAACTGTTTTTAAAGGGGTTGCGATTGGTGCTGCAGGCCACACCGTTGGTGAGGTGGTATTCAATACTTCCATGACCGGTTACCAAGAAATTCTGACTGATCCTTCCTATACGCAGCAAATCGTCACCCTCACCTATCCGCATATTGGCAACTATGGCACCAATCCGGAAGACGTGGAGTCTGGTAAAGTATATGCCTCCGGTCTAATCATTCGTGATTTGCCGCTACTGCATAGTAACTTCCGTAGCAACCAAACACTTTCTGAATATTTAACGGCCAACAACGTGGTGGCCATTGCCGATATCGACACCCGTAAACTCACACGTATCCTGCGTGAAAAAGGTGCACAGGCTGGCTGCATCATGGCCGGTGAAGTGGATGAAGCCAAAGCTTTGGCGTTGGCGCAAGCTTTCCCGGGTTTGGCGGGAATGGACTTGGCTAAAGTAGTTAGTTGCGAGAAGCCATATGAGTTCACAGAAGGTGAGTGGGCGCTGGGAGAAGGCTATACCAAGCCAGACCAATCTCAATTTCACGTAGTCGCTTTTGATTACGGTGTAAAACGAAATATCCTACGCATGTTGGCATCCCGTGGTTGTAAGGTTACTGTGTTGCCGGCACAAGCCACGGCTGAACAAGCACTGGCTTACAAGCCAGATGGTATTTTCTTATCGAATGGTCCAGGCGATCCGGAGCCTTGCGACTACGCCATTCAAGCTATTAAAACTTTGGTGGATACAGGCATTCCTACCTTTGGTATTTGCCTGGGGCATCAATTGTTGGCATTGGCTAGCGGTGCTAAAACCATGAAGATGAAATTTGGCCATCACGGTGCCAACCATCCAGTGCAGGATATTGCATCCAAGCGTGTTTACATCACTAGCCAGAACCATGGCTTTGCAGCAGACCCAAACACGTTACCCGCTAATGTGAAGGTAACGCACGTGTCTTTGTTTGATGGTAGCTTGCAAGGGATTGCGCGCACAGACAAACCAGCGTTCAGCTTTCAAGGTCACCCTGAGGCGAGCCCCGGACCTACCGAGATGAGTTATTTGTTTGATCAGTTTATTGAATTAATGCAAGAAAGAAAAACTTCCTAATGGCTAAACGTACCGATATTAAAAGCATCCTGATTATTGGCGCTGGCCCAATTGTCATCGGTCAAGCCTGTGAGTTTGACTATTCTGGGGCGCAAGCCTGTAAAGCGTTGCGCGAAGAAGGCTACCGCGTGATTCTGGTGAACTCAAATCCAGCCACCATCATGACAGACCCGGAAATGGCAGATGCGACATACATCGAGCCAATTACTTGGCAAGTGGTTGAGAAAATCATTGCTAAAGAAAAGCCTGATGCACTGCTCCCTACCATGGGCGGCCAAACAGCACTCAACTGTGCACTGGATTTAGATAAGCACGGCGTATTGAAGAAATACAATGTGGAAATGATTGGCGCGACGAAAGAGGCGATTGATAAAGCCGAAGACCGCCAAAAATTCAAAGAAGCCATGACAAAAATTGGGCTTGGTTCTGCCAAGTCGGCCATCGCTCACAGTTTGGAAGAAGCGCTGCAAGTGCAAGCGAATATTGGTTATCCAGCCATTATCCGTCCGTCCTTCACCATGGGTGGCAGTGGCGGCGGTATTGCGTATAACCGTGAAGAATTTATTGCTATTTGCGAACGTGGACTTGATGCTTCGCCTACCAGTGAGCTGTTAATTGAAGAGTCTATGCTGGGTTGGAAAGAGTATGAGATGGAAGTGGTACGCGATCGAGCCGACAACTGCATCATCATCTGCTCAATTGAAAACTTAGACCCGATGGGTGTACATACAGGTGACTCTATTACAGTAGCGCCAGCGCAGACGTTGACTGATAAAGAATACCAAATCATGCGAAATGCCTCCTTGGCAGTATTGCGTGAAATTGGTGTGGATACTGGCGGTTCTAACGTGCAATTTGCGATTAATCCAAACGATGGTCGCATGATTGTCATTGAGATGAATCCACGCGTTTCACGCTCGTCGGCTTTGGCTTCTAAAGCGACAGGGTTCCCCATTGCTAAAATTGCCGCAAAATTGGCGGTTGGGTTTACTTTGGATGAATTGCGAAATGAAATTACCGGTGGCCAAACCCCTGCATCGTTTGAGCCGTCGATTGATTATGTGGTCACAAAAATTCCACGTTTTGCGTTTGAGAAATTTCCTCAAGCAGATAGCCGTTTAACCACACAGATGAAATCAGTGGGCGAAGTCATGGCGATTGGTCGTAGTTTCCAAGAGTCGTTCCAAAAAGCTTTGCGCGGTTTAGAAGTCGGTGTGGATGGTTTGGATAGCATTACAACCGATGTCGATAAAATCACCAAAGAATTAGGCGAGCCAGGTCCGGAGCGCATTTGGCATGTGGGCGATGCGTTTAGAGTAGGCATGTCCGTTGAGCAAGTGTTTGATATATCGAAAATTGACCCATGGTTTTTGGCGCAAATCCAAGACATCATTAAGCATGAGGCGGCGTTGAGTGGCAAACACATTGCAGACCTTAGCAAAGATGCGATGTTTAAACTTAAGCGCATGGGCTTCTCAGATAGACGTTTGGCTAAACTACTTGGCACTGATCAGCATGCGGTGCGTGCTTATCGCCAAGCGCTAAACGTACGCCCAGTATATAAGCGCGTAGATACGTGTGCAGCTGAGTTTGCTACGAATACAGCCTATATGTACTCCAGCTATGAAGAAGAGTGCGAAGCGCAACCTACTAACAAGAAAAAAATCATGGTGCTGGGCGGTGGCCCCAATCGTATCGGTCAAGGCATTGAGTTTGACTATTGCTGTGTGCATGCTGCGTTTGCGATGCGTGATGACGGCTATGAGACGATCATGGTTAACTGTAATCCGGAGACAGTATCGACGGATTACGATACTTCAGACCGTTTGTATTTTGAGCCGGTGACACTGGAAGATGTGCTGGAAATCGTCAATATCGAAAAACCGGTCGGCGTGATCGTGCAGTATGGCGGTCAAACGCCGCTGAAATTAGCGCGTGATCTGGAAAAAGCAGGGGTACCCATCATTGGTACTACGCCGGATGCGATTGACCGTGCCGAAGACCGTGAACGTTTCCAGAAAATGTTGCACGAATTAAACCTTAAGCAGCCACCAAACCGCACTGCACGCGCGCCGGAAGAGGCGATTCGCGCTGCAGAAGAAATTGGTTATCCATTGGTGGTGCGTCCTAGCTATGTATTGGGTGGTCGTGCGATGGAAATCGTGCATGAGCAAAGCCAGCTGGAACGCTATATGCGTGAAGCGGTGAAGGTGTCTAACGAATCTCCGGTGTTGCTAGATCGCTTCTTGAATGATGCGATTGAAGTGGATGTGGATGCGTTGAGCGATGGTGAAGATGTGTTGATTGGCGGCATTATGCAGCACGTGGAGCAAGCGGGTGTGCACTCTGGTGACTCAGCTTGTTCATTGCCACCATACAGCTTGAGCAATGATTTGCAAGATGAGTTACGCAGACAAACTGTGCAAATGGCAAAGGCGCTTGGTGTAAAAGGCCTGATGAATGTGCAGTTTGCTATTCAGGGCGACACTGTTTACGTGTTGGAAGTCAATCCACGTGCTTCACGGACTGTGCCCTTTGTATCCAAGGCCTGCGGTTTACAGTTGGCCAAAATCGCAGCGCGTTGTATGGCCGGTCAAACCTTGAAATCCCAAGGCGTAACGCAGGAAGTGGTGCCGCCGTATTATTCTGTAAAAGAAGCGGTATTCCCGTTCATTAAATTCCCGGGTGTCGATACCATACTTGGTCCTGAGATGAAATCGACCGGTGAGGTGATGGGCGTGGGCAATACGTTTGCCGAGGCCTTTGTGAAGTCGCAATTAGGCGCTTCTGCCAAACTTCCAAAAGGCGGCAAGGCGTTCATCAGTGTACGCAATGAAGATCATCAAAAGGTAGTCGATATTGCTAAAGACTTGGCTAACCTAGGCTTTACATTGGTGGCGACCAAAGGTACTGCAAGGGCGTTGGCGGAAAACGGACTGGAAGTGACGCCGGTCAATAAAGTGGCTGAAGGCCGCCCGCACATTGTGGATATGATTAAAAACAATGAAATCAACTTCATTGTAAACGTGACCGAAGATAAAAAAGCAGTAGCGGACTCTTACGAGATTCGTCGTAGCGCTTTGCAAAATAAAGTAACGTATTACACTACGTTGGCGGGTGCTAAGGCAGCTTGTATCGGTATGACACATATGCAGGAATTGAACGTTGAGTCAATTCAAGACTTGCATAAAAGACTTGCTTAAAATACACTAAACTTTAGATAAAATTGAATTGTTTCAGAAAGCCACGCTCTTGCAGAGTGTGGTTTATTTTTTTTGTAGTTGATTGATAAGGTTTTAATATGGCAGTAAATCAAATTCCAGTCACCGTGATCGGTGCAGAGCTCATGAAAGAAGAATTGCAGCGCTTGCGTGCGGTCGATCGTCCCAATATTATTCAGGCGATTGCAGAAGCGCGTGCGCAAGGCGACTTGTCGGAAAATGCAGAGTATGAATCTGCGAAAGAGCGTCAAAGTTTTATTGAAGGTCGTATTGCGGAGCTTGAAGGCAAGTTATCTAACTTGCAGATCATTGATCCAAAAACACTAAATGCCGAGGGCCGTGTGGTATTTGGCGCCACGGTTCGTTTTGAAGATTTAGATTCCGGTGATGCAAAAACTTATCAAATCGTCGGTGAGGACGAAGCGGATATTAAAGGCGGTAAGATTTCCGTGGGTTCGCCGATTGCACGTGCTTTGATTGGTAAGTCCGAAGGTGAAGTGGCTGAAGTGCAATCTCCGGGTGGTATCAAAGAGTACGAAATTATCGAAGTGCTGTATATCTAACCATGGCACGTAAATTTACCTTAATTGTCATCACGTTATGGGTTGGCGCTCTATGGATGACAGGTTTAACGGCCTACGTGCTGTTTGATACGCTGCAGGACCGTCAAACCGCTGGTCAGGTAGCGGGTAGGTTGTTTACGCTGGTCAGCTATATTGGTATGTCCAGCGCGTTTTACTTGTTGATTCAGCGATTGGTCGAATTTGGTACTGCGGCGCTTAAGCAAAGTTATTTCTGGGCGGTATTGGTGATGCTATTAATGGTGCTGGCGGGTCACTTTGGCATCCAGCCACTTTTGGCGCAGCTAAAAGCCAGTGCCTTGCCTAACGATGTGATGCACAGTGTATTTGCCAGCCGTTTCAGCACATGGCATGGCGTATCCAGCGTGGCCTTCGTGATTGAGTGTCTGTTGGGTTTTGTGGTGGTGTTAAAAGCGCGCTAGTTGATCAAAGTAGCACAACGCATACGCTACTTTGACTAGTTATAGTTTAGGAATTACTACTTTGGCAGATTCCTTGATGGTGTCGCTAGGGCGGTAAAACACTAACTGCTTGCCGATATGGTGTACTGCGACTGCATTGGTTTTATCGCAAATTTCGGCATAAATAGCTTTACGCGCGTCACGATCATCTCCCGCCACCTGCACTTTGATTAATTCATGCGCATTGAGATTCAGTTCAATTTCTTTAATCACGTTTTCGGTCAGGCCTAGATTGCCAATCATGACCACGGGGTTTAAATTGTGTGCCAAGCCACGTAAGTGTGCGATTTGTTTGGTTTTAAGTTGCATAATATTCATTTCTGTTCAATAGCCACCATTTTATCACGAAGCCCCACATTCATTATGAAACCATCAAGAACAAGTAAAGCGTGGATGCAGGAACACTTGAACGATCCATACGTCAAAATGGCGCAAAAAGATGGTTATCGTGCACGCGCTGCCTACAAATTAATAGAGATTGACGACAAGGATAAACTGATCAAGCCGGGCATGACGGTGGTGGATTTAGGCTCTACCCCGGGGAGTTGGTCGCAAGTAGTGGTGCAGCGCCTGAAAGGTCAAGGGCGCATCATTGCACTGGATATTCTGGATATGCACCCGATTGCGCATGTAGAGTTTATTCAAGGGGATTTCCGCGAAGAAAGCGTGCTCAGGCAGTTAGAGCAGTCTTTAAAGAGTCAACAAGTCGACCTTGTAATTGCCGATATGGCCCCCAATATAAGTGGTGTGAAAGACGTAGACCAAGCAGGGGCGGCGTATTTAACCGAGCTAGCATTGGAATTTAGCCGAGATTGGTTGAAACCGGGCGGTAATTTCTTGGTCAAAGTGTTCATTGGTAGTGGCTTTGAAGAAATTATGCATGCCATGCGCCAGCAATTCGAAAAAGTGGTCACACGAAAACCCAAAGCCTCGCGTGATCGTAGCAGTGAAGTCTATTTGCTTGGGTTAAAGCGCAAATAACGCTTTAAAAACATTGCAGTTATGCAACATGTTGCCGATAAAAAGGTATAAAATTTACTTATCCTAATACTTAGGTGAAGGAACACAATTGAACAATATCGCAAAAAGTATTGCAATCTGGCTTGCTATTGCGTTGGTCCTGATGACCGCGTTTAACCAATTTGGCAGTTCTGCAAAGAATGACAGCCAAATGGTCTACTCTCAATTCATGCAAGAAGTCAAAGCAGGCAATATTGCCAAGGTGCAAATTGATGGACGCGTGCTGCGCGCTACAACGCACCAAGGTAAAAATTTCAATACTTACGCTCCGACTGATCCATGGTTGGTGTCAGACCTGTTAAAAAACAACGTTGTGGTTGAGGCGAAACCAGAGGAACAAGAGTCTCTGTTGATGAGCATTTTCGTGTCTTGGTTCCCAATGATTTTGCTAATTGGCGTGTGGATTTTCTTTATGCGTCAAATGCAAGGCGGCGGCAAAGGCGGTGGCCCATTTTCATTCGGTAAAAGTAAAGCCCGTCAGTTAGACGAGAGTTCTAACCAAACCACGTTTGCCGATGTAGCTGGTTGCGATGAAGCCAAAGAAGAAGTGACCGAACTGGTGGAGTTCTTGCGTGACCCGAGCAAATTTCAAAAACTGGGCGGTCGTATCCCACGTGGCGTCTTGATGGTCGGCCCGCCGGGTACAGGTAAAACATTATTGGCGCGCGCCATTGCCGGTGAAGCTAAGGTACCATTCTTTACGATTTCCGGTTCAGATTTTGTGGAAATGTTTGTGGGTGTGGGTGCAGCGCGCGTGCGTGACATGTTTGAGACCGCTAAGAAAAACTCACCATGCATTATCTTTATTGACGAGATTGACGCGGTTGGTCGTAGTCGTGGTGCAGGCACTGGTGGTGGTAACGATGAGCGCGAGCAAACGCTTAACCAGATGTTAGTGGAGATGGATGGCTTTGAGGCCAACTCCGGCGTCATTGTGATTGCTGCAACTAACCGTGCTGATGTGTTGGACAAAGCTTTGTTACGTCCTGGTCGTTTTGACCGTCAAGTGATGGTAGGCTTGCCTGACATCAAAGGCCGTGAGCAAATCTTGCTGGTGCACATGCGTAAAGTGCCGATCGATCCTGATGTGAAAGCTGACATTTTGGCACGCGGTACGCCAGGATTTAGTGGTGCGGATTTAGCGAACTTAGTCAATGAGGCCGCTTTATTTGCTGCACGTCGTAATAAACGTACTGTGGATATGCAGGACTTTGAAGATGCTAAAGATAAAATCTTCATGGGTCCAGAGCGTAAATCTATGGTGATGCGTGAGGAAGAGCGTCGCAATACGGCCTATCACGAAAGTGGTCACGCAGTTGTGGCCAAGTTATTGCCAAAAGCGGATCCCGTGCATAAAGTAACTATCATGCCTCGTGGCTGGGCATTAGGCTTGACATGGCAATTGCCAGAGTTTGATCGCATTAGTAACTACAAAGACAAAATGCTGGAAGAGATTTCGATTTTGTTTGGTGGTCGTATTGCCGAAGAAATATTTATGCATCAAATGTCGACAGGTGCCTCAAACGACTTTGAACGTGCGACCAAACTAGCGCGTGATATGGTAACTAAGTATGGCATGTCAGATGCAATGGGTACCATGGTGTATGCGGGCAATGAGCAGGACTCGTTCTTTGGTAGCATGAGCTCCAAAACCGTGTCTGAAGCAACGCAGCAAAAAGTGGATGCTGAAATCCGTCGTATTTTGGATGAGCAATACGCGATTGCACGCAAGTTGTTAGAAGATAACCGCGACAAGGTGGAAGCGATGACAGCGGCACTGATGGAGTATGAAACCATTGATGCAGACCAAATCAACGACATCATGGCGGGTTTGCCGGTGCGTGCACCTAAACCACGTCAAACTGCGACCAAACCAACTTCGGGTGGTGGCTCGGGTACAGTGGTGAATACAGCACCGCAACCTACTGCAAAAAATGACTAATTAAACTGTTGGAACCATAGGGTTGGCTAAATGCGAATTTAGACCAACCCTTTTTTATTAATGATACTGCACTGCGCAAAATTTCAACTCGCCCTTAACCGACCCCATGTGATGGGCATTGTAAATGTCACGCCTGATTCCTTTTCAGATGGAGGGCAGTTTGTGCAAACCTCGGCCGCCGTAGAACATGCGTTTGCTCTGATAGAGCAAGGCGCAGATATTTTAGATGTAGGTGGTGAATCTACCCGCCCCAATGCCACACCGGTGCCCTTGCAAGAAGAGTTAGATCGCGTCATTCCGGTGATAGGGGAATTAGCGCGTCACGTCCAAGTACCTATTTCGATTGATACCTATAAGCCAGCAGTGATGGCCGCAGCGATTCGCGCAGGCGCAACCATAGTGAATGATGTGCGTGCCCTTCAAGAGCCTGGGGCGATTGAAGCTGTGGCTGCCAGTGACGTGGCTGTATGCTTAATGCACATGCAAGGCACCCCTCAGACAATGCAAGTTGATCCTGCTTATACCGATGTGGTTGCTGAGGTGAAAGCGTTTTTAGCGGTACGTGCAGAAGCCTGTTTACAAGCTGGGATTGCTAAACATCGCATTCTGCTTGACCCTGGGTTTGGCTTTGGTAAAACGCGGGCGCATAATATACGGTTAATACAAGAGTTGGCGAGCTTACAGGATTTAGGTTACCCGCTTCTAGTTGGGTTGTCGCGTAAATCGATATTAGGACAAGTGACAGGGCAGGACGTAGATGCACGTTTGCATGCCAGTGTGGCAGCTGCTGTCATTTCGGCAATGAAAGGGGCTAACATTGTGCGAGTGCATGATGTGAAAGCTACCGTTGAGGCATTGAAGGTGGTGGCTGCGATTGCTTAACTACGCGCAAAGCGTAAGATAAATTTATAAAAATAAATGTTTTTTGGGTCTGGAAATATAGTGATGAGTAAACAGTATTTTGGTACAGATGGTATTCGCGGCAAAGTAGGGGAATCTATTATTACGCCTGATTTTGTGATGCGTTTGGGCTACGCTGCCGGGCGCGTACTGGCGAAACGCGAGCATTTACCCAAAGGTGTGCGTCCTACGGTGTTGATTGGTAAAGATACACGCATCTCCGGTTATATGTTTGAAGCGGCATTAGAAGCGGGCTTATCGGCAGCGGGTGTGGACGTGTTATTGACTGGCCCGATGCCGACGCCAGCTGTGGCTTACCTGACACGTGCTCTGCGGGCACAGGCTGGCATTGTCATTTCTGCCTCGCATAATCCTTATTACGATAACGGCATTAAGTTTTTCTCTAGCCAAGGCGCCAAGCTACTCGATGAGGTGGAGTATGCGATTGAAGCGGAGCTGGCGCAACCAATGCAGGTGATGGAATCAGCCTTACTTGGCAAGGCCAAGCGGGTGGACGATGCAGCCGGGCGTTATGTTGAGTTTTGTAAAAGCACGTTTCCTAACCACCTAGATTTACGCGGATTAAAAATTGTGCTGGATTGCGCGCATGGCGCAACCTACCACGTAGCACCAGATGTGTTTCATGAACTGGGTGCTGAGGTAATCGCGATTGGCAATCAGCCAGATGGCATCAATATCAATGAACAAGTCGGCTCTACGCATCCACAAGCATTACAAAAAGCCGTGCTGGCACATCAGGCAGATTTAGGTATTGCGTTTGATGGCGATGGCGACCGTGTGATGATGGTGGATCAGCATGGTGCTTTACTTGATGGCGACCAGTTGTTGTATGTGATTGCATTGGGTTTGTACGCCAAGGGTAAGTTAAAAGGCGGCGTGGCCGGTACGTTGATGACTAATTTGGCACTGGAGCATGCGCTCAAGCAACACCAGATTCCGTTTGCCCGTGCCAAAGTGGGTGACCGCTATGTGCTTGAGTTGCTGAACGAAAAAAATTGGAAATTGGGCGGGGAAAACTCAGGCCATATTTTAACGCTGGATAAACACACCAGTGGTGATGCAATTATTGCCGCCTTACAAGTCTTACAGTCGCTACGTGAGAGCGGCAAAACATTAGCGGAGCTAGGTGCTGGCTTAACCTTGTATCCTCAGGTGTTAATCAATGTGACCACTGCGCAGAAATTGGATTTGAACCATAGTGGCATACAAGCTTCAGTGCGTGAAGCAGAAGCCAAGCTGAATGGTAATGGCCGTGTGTTACTGCGTGCTTCGGGCACAGAGCCCAAAATACGCGTGATGGTGGAAGGGCAAGACAGCGCGCTGGTACAACAGTTGGCTGAGGATATTGCTGCTGAAGTGAAAAAAGCTGCCGCTTAAGTGATACAAAGGCCCTGAAAGCATTTGCAGGGCTTCAAAAAAAGTTCATCTCATTGTCATGCCTGCTTCATGCAGGGTTTGCATGATGACATCATCAATAAGAGTCATAAGGATTGATGATGAACAATACCATGCGATTATATTTACACCGGATACAGGCAATGGACAGTGCGCTGTGTGTGAGCGTGAGCCATACTAACCAATACCGTATCATCCGTGATGTTTTTCGTGCCGTAAGCCGCTTGGGCGATGGCGTATTCTGGTATCTTTTGATGGCAGCCATTATGCTGGTCGAACAAGGCGAAGGCTTGAAGCCAGTGCTGCATATGATGGCAGCGGGGTTGACCGGTACGTTAGTCTATAAATGGTTAAAACTCAAAACCCACCGCCCACGTCCATTTCAGGTGCGCCAAGATGTCTGGGTGGTCGGCAAGCCACTGGATCATTTCAGTTTCCCATCTGGCCACACGCTGCATGCTGTGGTGTTTGGTTTAATTGCGATTGCTTACTTTCCTGTGCTAGCCTTTCTGCTTGTTCCGTTTATGCTTATGGTGGCCATGTCACGCGTCATTCTGGGCTTGCATTACCCAAGTGATGTATTAGCCGGTGCGCTCATTGGCTACTTGATTGTGCACTGCTCGTTCTTAATCATCTAAATAACTTACCTTGTTACCCCCATCCTGGTAATTGGCAAGGATGGGAATTTATTGTCTAAGGCTATCCTAGAACTCAATTCACTGAAGTTGTAGAAATTAAACGCAGGATATAGCTGTCCTGATTGTATGGCTATGCGTGTGGAGTGATGAGTTGCTGCTGGTAGCCTTGGTATACCTGCACCACCGTAGTTAAACGCAATCGCGCTTCAATCAAGCACTTCTCACGCCAGATCGTCATTTCTGTTGCACTCAAATGAGTGAGTTCTGCAAATAAGGTGGGGGTTTGCCCTTTAAGTACAGGCTCAAATTGATGCAGCACTTCGTGGGTTTGTTGTAGGTAATAATCTAGCTTGAGCACAAACTCATCATCTCTACGTTTGATCCATTGTAAGCACATGCTTGATAGCAGACTAAAACGCAGCGCTTTGTCTGCCCAAGCCAGACTTTTAATAGCGAGCTTTGCTTGCGCATGCGTTGTGTTAAAGCATTTGCATAGCAATGGCGTAATCAATTCTTGGTGCTCTCTGAGCAACGAAAATGGTCGTGCACGTACTTTTGAAGTCAAATAAGCATCCATCGCCCACTCTGAAGTAACATGGGTAATGATTGTTTCATTCATCCACTTAGCTTCAAATGTGGGCACAAAATGGTTGTGCGCCAAAATATCCACAAATAAGTGGCTCATGTAGCCGACAGATAGCGCAAGCTCTTCATCGGTTTGCGCTTCAGTCATCATTTTTTCTGCTTGCGCCCACTGATGGGTGGATTTAAAGTATTTGGACATCAGCGCCAAATCAGGCAGGCATGCGCCAGCCATCACCAGTTGTGGAAATTTTTTGATGGCACGTTGAATATTGGGGTCTAAAATGGGCGTGGCAAAGGCAATGTATTGCGCAAAATACAGGTGGGTAAACAGGCCCCAAGCATTAGCGTCAACCGCATAAATAAACAGAGGAAATCCCCATACGATTTGCGTAAAGATTTTTTTATTGAACAGCTTTTTATTCTGTAAGCTTTGATTGAATAGCCTTTTATCCATGGGTGCCACTTTGTCACGCACGTATGAATGCGGTGTGACAGCGTGATGAAAATTCTGTGACGCTTACGCTGCTAATTAGAGACTGGTCACAACACTGTCATATTCAGCCATTAGCATCAGAGTCATATTAATTTACGAAAAATGCAGATAACTACATGAATATATTGTTAATTTCAGATGTGTACTTTCCACGCGTAAATGGTGTGTCTACTAGCATTAAAACCTTTACACAACAGATGCAGCAAATGGGGCATAGCGTCCATTTGATAGCGCCTGATTATGGCGTGGCGACTGCTGACGAAGATTGGATTACACGCGTGCCGGCACGTGACATTTACTTTGACCCGGAAGATAAGCTGATGAAAATGGGCGAAGTGTTAGCGCTAGTCCCTAAGCTACAGGCTAAGCAATTTGATATCGTGCATATCCACACCCCTTTCATCGCGCACTATGCCGGCTTAAAGTTAGCCAAAATGCTCAATATTCCTAAGGTGGAAACCTATCACACCTTTTTTGAAGATTATTTGCATCATTATTTGCCAGTGATTCCACAGTTTTTGGCACGTGGCTTGGCAAGAATGATTTCTAAAAGCCAATGCAATCAGTTGGATGCTTTGGTCTCACCCTCACTGCCTATGCTAGACGTGTTACGTGAATACGGGGTGCATACGCCATCTGAGGTAGTAGCAACCGGCCTACAACCACACAGCTTTGCCGAGGCCGATGGCCTAGCATTCAGAGAGAAATATGGTATTCCGAGCAATCGCCCCATGTTGTTGTTTGTGGGACGCGTTGCGCATGAGAAAAATATCGGCTTCTTATTAGAGGTGGTGCGTATTTTGGCCGATGTAGTGCCAGATGTCCTGTTGCTGATTACAGGTGAGGGGCCTGCAGAAGCGACACTTAAAAAACAAGTGCAGCAATTGGGCATACAAAAGCATGTGCAGTTTTTGGGTTACTTAGACCGTAGCACAGAATTAAATGCGTGCTACCGTTCGGCAGACGTGTTTGTGTTCGCATCTAAAAGTGAAACGCAAGGCTTGGTGTTGCTAGAGGCCATGGCACAGGCCACACCAGTGGTGGCCATTGCAGAGTTGGGGACAGCTTCGGTATTGGTAGAAGGCGAAGGCGCGCGTATTGCGACTGAAAGTGAACTGGATTTTGTTGAAAAAATTCATGGTTTGCTGATTAATGCGCAACAACGCAAGGCATTAGGGTTGCGCGGACAGCTCTATGCACAGCAAAAATGGTCATCTGCGGCGCAGGCGGAGAAGATGATTGCGCTATACGGCAATGTGATTATTCAGCACCAAACAGCTCAGCACAAAAGTGTGGCGGCATTTGCTTCGCCTCAGGTTGAGTAATGCTTATGTAGCAGCCATAAAAAAGCCAGCGATTGCTGGCTTTTTTATTCTAATAGCTTGAGTAGTTAACCAAATTTACCAGTAATGTAGTCTTCGGTTTCTTTGCGGCTAGGGTTGGTGAAAATCTTGTCGGTATCACCGTATTCAATCAGCTCGCCTAAATACATATACGCAGTGTAATCAGACACGCGCGCTGCTTGCTGCATGTTGTGGGTCACCACCAGAATCGTTAGTTTGCCACGCAGTTCGCTCATCAGCTCTTCAATATTCGCTGTAGCAATCGGGTCCAATGCAGAGGTTGGCTCGTCAAACAGCATAATCTCAGGATCTGTCGCCAATGCACGTGCAATACACAAACGTTGTTGCTGACCACCGGATAAGTTAAACGCTAAATCGTGCAAGCGGTCTTTCACTTCATTCCATAACGCCGCACCCTTGAGCGCCTCTTCCACCTTGTCATCCATGATGCGCTTGTTGCTTTCACCACGCACACGCAAGCCATAGGCTACATTTTCATAGATCGATTTTGGAAACGGGTTTGGTTTTTGAAACACCATGCTGATGCGCATACGCACTTCAATGGGGTCTACACCATGATCCAAAATATTGGTGTTATCTGGGTGCATAATAATTTGGCCTTGGTACTTATTGCCAGGGTACAAATCATGCATGCGATTAAAGCAACGCAGAAATGTGGATTTTCCGCAGCCAGATGGGCCAATCAATGCAGTGATTTTATTTTCATACAGCGGCATATTGATGCCTTTAAGCGCTTTGGTGCCGGTGCTGTAAAAAAAGTTTAAGTCGCGTGACTCGGCTTTAATAGGGGTAGTGACATTCACCATTGTGTTTCCTAATTGTTCTAAATTACCACTTAATGTTTTTACGAATCTTATAACGTAACCAAATGGCGGTACCGTTCATGAGTAATGTCACAACGATAATAATAGCGCCTGTGGCAGCCGCATTGATATGGAACGCATGGTCTGGGCGAGATAGCCAGTTAAACATTTGAATCGGTAGTACGGTAAAACCAGAGCTAAGCCACTCAAAGTTTAAGAAAGGGGGTTCTGCTGTGATAGGGGAGGGTGGCAAGAAAGCGATAAAGGTAAGTGCACCGATGGTGATCACTGGGGCTGTCTCTCCTAATGCACGTGCCATGCCGATAATCACGCCCGTTAAAATACCACCTTGTGAATATTTCAATACGTGGTCTTTGACCACTTGCCATTTGGTCGCACCCACAGCGTAGGCTGCTTCGCGGATGGCTACTGGAATGGCACGGATTGATTCTCTGGTAGAGACAATCACCACCGGCAAGATGAGTAAGCCTAAAGTTAGGCCAGCTGTCAAAATGCTTTGACCCAAGCCCAAGCCATATACAAATAAGCCCAATGCTAGCAAACCATACACAATGGAAGGTACGCCCGCTAAGTTCGAAACATTGATTTCAATTAAATCGGAGAGCCAGCCTTTTTTGGCATACTCTTCTAGGTAAAGTCCAGCGGCTACGCCCAAAGGCACAGCCGTTAAAAAAGTGACTAGCATCACTAATGCAGAGCCTACCCAAGCTGACAAAATGCCGGCACGCGCGGCGCGACGTGATGGGAATTCTGTGAAAAAGCTTAAATTAAAGCGTTGGTAGCCATCCATGATTAAGTCAATAAACAGCGTGCACAGTGTCAACAATCCTATCATCAATGCAATCAGCCCGATAATAGAAAAGAGCACATCATTGCGTTTGTGACGCTTAATCATGGCGCGGACGGCGTCAATATTTTCAAGCACGCTGGCTTGTTTTGTTTGCATGTCGTTCATCGGTTAATAGTTCTCACGGAATTTTTTGCGCACCACATGGCCCAAAATGTTGAATGTAAGCGTCATCAACATCAATACCAGCCCAGCTGCAAAAATACTCTGATAGCCAATACTGCCATGTGGCAAGTCACCCAAGGCCACTTGTACGATATAGGCAGTAATGGTGGCCGCACTATCCATTGGGTTAAACGTGAGGTTAGGTTGTTGGCCAGCAGCAACTGCCACCACCATGGTTTCACCTACTGCACGTGAGATACCCAAAATATAGGCGGCGATAATGCCTGAGATGGCCGCCGGGGTAACCACTTTAACTGCGGTTTGAAAACGGGTGGCGCCCATTGCGTAACTGCCTTCGCGCATGCTCATAGGCACTGCACGCATGGCGTCTTCGGCAACGGAAGAGATGTAAGGGATAATCATAATGCCCATAACGATACCTGGGCCAAGCATGTTGAAGCCGGGTAAATCCGGGAAAATCTTTTGTAGTAGAGGTGTTACGAAGAGCAACGCAAAGTAACCAAATACAACGGTAGGTACACCCACTAATAGCTCTAACACTGGTTTCACCGTCTCACGCACTTTGTGGCTGGCAAATTCGGATAGATAGATAGCGCCTACTGTACCAATTGGAATCGCTACACATAGCGCGATGGCTGATGTCGTGAGTGTGCCGGAAACCAGAGGCATGATGCCGTAGTGTGCGTCTTCAAATAGCGGAGTCCATTGCGTGTCGGTTAAAAAATCTACCAGTGACACCACCTTAAAAAAGGTCATAGATTCGTACAACAATACACCTACGATAGCAAATGTAGTGAGCACGGCGGATAGTGCGGCCAACATCAAAATAAATTCAATGACACGTTCGCGTACATTTCGTTTGATGTTTTTAGCTAAGCGCGGACTAATGGTTTGCATCATTGTTGTGCTGAGAGTTTGACTGGAAGCCGACATTATATATTTCTATTTTGTAGTTAACATGATTGTAATAAAGAAATGTGACAAAAATAAGTCAAAATGTGTCTGCTGTGCCAGTTAAAGCCAAACGACAGCGGGTTATGGAAGTGTTATCGAAAGCGAATATGACAAAGGCAGCACTATGAGCGCTGCCTTATATTAGAGATAAAAAAATAACAATTAATTACTTAATACGTGCGAGTAGATCTTCGATTTTAATGCCGACTTCTGGCTTGCCACCAAAGCCTGTGCCTGTCTTCATTGCGTTCCAATGTGCTTTCACTGCTTCCATATCTTTTTCAGGTAGTGGAATAAACTTTACTTCTTCTGTCAGCACTTTGGCATCTCTCAAGTAAGCATCCACAAATGCTTTCACCTCAGGTTTTTCTTTGGCCGATTTCGCGCTTACGTAGATAAACAAAGGACGAGAGAGTGGTTGGTAGGTGCCATCCATCACGCTTTCTTTGCTTGGAGAAACCGCTGGTGATTTTTCGTCTAAGGCAATGGGCACCGCTTTTACTTTGTCTTGATTTTCTTCGTAATATGCAAAGCCAAAATAACCCAAAGCCCCTTTATCATTGATGACACCTTGCACCAGTACATTGTCATCCTCAGATGCCGTAAAGTCACCACGGCTAGATTTTGCTTTACCCACAATTGCCTCGGTAAAATAGTCAAAAGTACCGGAATCGGAGCCGGCGCCAAATAGCTTGAGTGGTGCATCTGGCCATGCCGGGTTGATTTGATTCCATGAAGTAATGGTTTGTTGTGCCTCAGGCGCCCACATCTTTTTAAGTTCGGCAACCGTGAGTTGTTTGATGAAGTCATTATTGGGGTTGACGACCACAGTAAGTGCATCAAATGCAATGGGTAATTCAATAAACTCAATACCAGCTTCTTTGCAGGCCGACATTTCTTTTTCTAGAATCGGGCGTGATGCATTTTGCACATCTGTTTCACCACGGCAGAATTTTTTAAAGCCACCACCTGTACCAGAGATGCCTACCGTCACATGGGTTTTTGTTTCTGCTTGAAATTCTTCTGACACCGCTTCAGTTATTGGGAATACCGTGCTAGAACCATCAATTCTGACCATTGCGCTTTTGTTACCGCCGTCTGCGTTATCGCCTGACTGAGAACAAGCAGTAATGAACGTTGCGGTTGCCAGTAAAAAAATCAAAGATTGTTTGCGTGTAAATGTCATGTAACACCTAATGATAAGAAAAGTTGACTGAGTTTCTAGCGGAAAATACATCCGCTACATCAAAGTTATTAATCCGTAATTCTATGATAATTAACACTTTTGGTCAGCAATAATCTCTGCACAGCCCCAATAAAAAAGGCGACATACTAGATGTCGCCTTAATGGGGGAGTATTGAATGAGTTACTTAATGCGTGCTAGTAAGTCTTCAATTTTTACACCGATTTCTGGTGTGCCATCAAACCCAGTACCTGGTTTCAACGCTTTCCAGTGCTTGGTGACTGCCGCATATTCATTGGCTGGCAGAGGGATGTATTTCACTTCTTTTACCAGCGTTGGTGCATTTTGCAGATAGAAATCAATAAATGCTTTTACCTCAGGTTTGAAAGCGGCCGCAGTCGCATTCACGTAAATGAACAATGGACGAGACAATGGCTGGTAGCTGCCGTCTTTAACTGCTTCAAACGATGGCATTACTGCTGGAGCACCTTTTTTGGCAACAATCGGCACTGCTTTTAATTTGTCTTGGTTCTCTTCATAGTAAGCAAAGCCAAAATAACCTAGACCACCTTTATCACTGTTCACACCTTGTACCAATACATTGTCGTCTTCCGATGCAGTAAAGTCGCCACGGCTGGATTTTGCTTTGCCTACAATCGCTTCCGTAAAGTAGTCAAACGTACCGGAATCAGAGCCTGCGCCAAACAATTTAAGTGGGGTATCTGGGAAAGTGGCATTCACTTGCTTCCAAGTTTTGATTTTGCCTTGCGCTGCTGGCTCCCACATTTTTTTGAGTTCTTCTACAGAGAGCGATTTAACAAAATCGTTATTTTTGTTGATTACTACTGTTAAACCATCGTAAGCCACTGGCAATTCAATGTATTGCACACCAGCTTCTTTACAAGCATCCATTTCTTTTTTCAAGATTGGACGTGAGGCGTTTTGCACATCTGTTTCACCACGGCAAAACTTTTTAAAACCACCGCCAGTACCTGAGATACCTACCGTGACTTTTACTTTTTTCTCATTTTGAAAATCCTCTGCAACAGCTTCTGTGATTGGAAACACTGTGCTTGAGCCGTCGATTTTGATAATTTTTTCTGCGGCTTGGATAGGTTGAATATTGAATGCTGCGGTGACGATGGCAACAATACTTAATGATTTAACAAACTGTGTTTGCATTAACATTTCTCCGAATTAAAATGAATTACTCTCAGTGATACAAAGTCATCACTAAAAATAAGTTCTGGATAGTGTATGAATTATTTGTGACAACAATATGACAAATACAACGGACTATATTTGCGAAAGTTTGAATCAATTAAGCCATGAATAAAGTGACCATTTATCATAACCCTGCGTGCGGAACATCTAGAAACACATTGGCCATGATTCGCGCTAGTGGCGTGGAACCAGAAGTGATCGAATATTTAAAAACACCGCCTGACCGCGAAACTTTATGTGGATTAATAGTTGCCATGCAGATCACGCCTAGGCAGTTGCTCAGGGAGAAAGGCACCCCTTATCAGGAAATGGGATTGGCAGATGCTAGCTTGGGAGATGATGCCTTGATAGCTGCTATGCTGGCACATCCTATTCTCATTAACCGTCCCATTGTGGTCACCAACATAGGAGTGCGATTATGCCGCCCATCCGAAGTTGTGTTGGAAATACTGGAGCACCCAAACATTGGGGTCTTTGTAAAAGAGAATGGCGAAATTATCAATGCTCACTTGTAGCTAGGTGCGTGCGGCTATCCCAGTATGTTCCTGTATAATCGCACCTTTATTTGAATTGCTGAATGTATGGAAGCTGAACAACTCAATCAGATTGCTAACCGCTTAAATGACTTAAACGAGCGAAACCTTGCCCTACGGGGGTATCTTTGACTTTGAGAACAAGTCTCAACGATTAGCAGAGGTCAATGGGTTATTAGAAGACCCAAAAGTTTGGGATGACGCGCAAAAAGCGCAAAAATTAGGTAAAGAGAAACGCGAGCTTGAGCTGGTTGTGGCCACACTGAATTCGGTAGAGCAAAGCATTCAAGATAGTCGCGATTTGTTTGAGATGGCTCGCGAAGAGAACGATGATGATACGTTGCTCAGCGTAGAAGCCGATTCACTGGATATCGAAAAGCGTGTGGCTGAGATGGAGTTTCGTCGTATGTTTTCCGGCCCCATGGATGCCAATAATTGCTTTATTGAGTTTCAATCAGGCTCGGGTGGTACAGAAGCGCAAGACTGGGCGAGCATGTTGTTGCGTATGTATTTACGTTACTGCGAGCGTAAAGGCTTTAAGGTGGAAGTGCTGGAAGAATCTGAAGGCGACGTGGCCGGGATTAAGGGCGCATCTATCAAAGTGAGTGGCGACTATGCTTACGGTACCCTGCGCACAGAAAACGGCGTGCACCGACTGGTGCGAAAATCGCCGTTTGACTCTAACGCCAAACGTCACACCAGTTTTGCTAGTGTGCAAATTTTCCCAGAAGTCGACGATTCTATTCAGATTGACATTAATCCTGCGGATTTACGCATCGATACTTACCGCGCGAGTGGTGCGGGTGGTCAGCATATTAACAAGACCGATTCTGCAGTGCGCATTACGCACTTACCCACCAATACCGTGGTGCAATGTCAAAATGACCGTTCACAACACCGTAACCGTGAAGAAGCGATGAACATGCTGAAAGGTGCCTTGTATAACTTGGAGCTGAACAAGCGTAACGAAGAGAAACAAGCGCTGGAAGATGCCAAGACTGACATCGGATGGGGACACCAAATCCGCAGTTATGTGTTGGACCAAGGCCGTATCAAAGACCTGCGCACCAGCGTGGAAATCGGTAACACCCAAGCGGTATTGGATGGTGATTTAGACCCGTTCATCCAAGTAAGTTTGAAGCAGGGCGTGTAGTCCCTAGCCCGTATTTCTTAAACCAGCCGCAATACCGTTAATGGTGAGGTGGATTGCGATCTTAAGCTTTTCATCCGTTTCGCCTCGACGATAGCGTTGAATCATTTCGACCTGCAGATGATTCAACGGGTCCAAATAGGGGAGACGGTTGCGAATAGAATTGGCTAAGGTTGGGTTGCTGCTCAAACGTTCTGTGGTGTCTTGCAGTAAGTTAAGTGCTTCTGTCGTCAGTGCGTGTTCGTGGCTGATGCGACCAAAAATCCCCTCTCGCAACTCGCGGTCTTCCAACAAATGCGCATAATGTCTGGCCACTACCAAATCGGTTTTGGCCAACACCATGTCCACATTGGCAATTAGTGTTTTAAATAGTGGCCAGCATGCCATCATTTCTTTGAGTGTTTGAATACGTGATGCACGACCATCTTCATCCAGATGTATATATTGATGAATAGCACTTCCCAGCCCATACCAGCCTGGCAACAGCAAGCGGCATTGCCCCCAAGAAAATCCCCATGGAATCGCTCGCAGATCCTCAATTCTGCGTGTGGATTTGCGTGCAGCAGGGCGGCTACCTAAGTTGAGCTCTGCAATCTCAGCAATCGGTGTGGCGCCAAAAAAGTAGTTGGCAAACCCAGGGGTCTCGTACACCAAACTTCTGTACGTGGTCATGGCGGTAGCCGAGAGCGTTTCCATCACCCCTTCAAATGCGCGTCGCTTTTGTGGTTCTATCTCATCCTGCGGAAACAGGCTAGCATCAATCATTGCAGCAATTAAGGTTTCTAAATGTTGTCTACCGATTTTGGGATCTGCATATTTATTGGCAATAATTTCTCCTTGCTCTGTCAAACGAATCTGGCCATCGACGGTGCCATGTGGTTGCGCCATAATGGCTTGATAAGTGGGGCCACCACCACGCCCCACCGTGCCGCCGCGGCCATGGAACAAACGCAATTTGATTTTCGCCTGACTGAATAACTCGACCAGCGAAATTTCTGCTTTATAAAGTTCCCAATTGGAAGTTAAGAAACCACCGTCTTTGTTACTATCGGAATACCCCAGCATGATTTCCTGCTCATTGCTCTGGTAACGTAACACATGACGAATGCCCAATAAACTAAGCCATTGCCCCATGATGAGGGGCGCGTGGCGTAAGTCCGCAATGGTTTCAAACAGCGGCACAATGTTCAAATCAACCTGAATTTTTTGTGAGCCCCAGATGCCACGTAACAAGCCTGCCTCTTTTTGTAGCAGAGCGACTTCTAATAAATCAGACAAAGTTTCGGTGTGCGAGATGATGTATTGGCGAATGGCATGTTGACCAAACTGTTGGCGAATTTCTCGGGCCTGATTTAGCACCCCAATTTCCGAATGCACTAGTTCAGAGTATTGTTGGAAAGCAGAAAATAGCAATCTTGGTTGCTTGAGTTCATCCAACAGGGTGGTGACTTTTTCTTCTTCCGTCAATTCATCATAATTGAAATCATACCCCGCCTTGTGAAATAACTCTTTAATCACAGCCTCATGCACATCGGAGGATTGACGGATATCAATAGTCGCCAGATGAAAACCAAAGGTTTCGATTGCTTTGGTGAGCTTACCTAAGCGTGGATAAATCAGATTATCCCCCTTGTTACGTTTTAGAGACTGAATTAGCGTATTGAGATCAGACAACAGGTCGCTGGCATTTGCGTACGATGTGCAATCGCTGGCAGCATCCTTAAGTTCCAAGTTGGGCACCAACTGGCGAACGGTGGCGAGCAGTCTGTCGTAAATGCCGTTGAGTGCAAGCCGATATGGTTCATCCAAACGATGTGAAGATTGATCACGTGAGTGCTGGGAAAGCGCTAACACGGCCTCGTCAATGGCAATCAGTCGAGAAGATACGGCTAGCTCACGCCTCAAGGCATCTAGCTCTTTTAAGTAATATTTAAAGACAGCAGAGGCTTGTAAATCAATGGCTTGTAGTAAAGTGTCGCCATTCACGAAGGGGTTACCATCACGGTCACCGCCTATCCAGCTACCCATATGCAAAAAGCTAGGTAATGCATAAGGTTCGCCTGATTTGGGCTGATAGATTGCACTTAAATCACGTTCGAAATCTTGTAAGATTTCTGGAATGACTTCCAAAAAGGTGGTTTTGTAATAACTTAGTGCATTTTCAATTTCATTCACTACGGTCAGTTTGGAAAAACGTAGAATTCTGGTTTGCCAAAGCGAGCAAATGGCTCCCTCTATCAACAAATGATTGCGCTCAAGTTCTTTTTTTGACAACAAGTTGCCACGCTCTGCCAGCAGGCTGGCAATAGTGTGCTCAATATCAAGCACGCTTTTGCGCTGCACTTCCGTAGGATGGGCGGTTAAGACTGGTGAAACGAGGGCATCTTTAAAGAATGCATCAATCGTTTCAAACGGTAGCTCATGCGCGGAAATTTTATCGACCGAGTGTGCCAACATGCCTGGGGCTAAGTTGTCTTCATTGAGTCGGGTGATTTGCTGGGTGTATAAGTCTTCGGCAATATTCACTAAATGCTTAAAGTAGCTAAAAGCGCGTACCACGCACACAGTTTGTACAGGCGAGAGTTGCTTGAGGTATTGGTCTAATAGCAAAGAGGCCTGTTGATCATTTTCGCGGTGAAATTTCACCGCGGATTTTCGAATATTCTCAATTAAATCATAAGTTTCCTGCCCCTCTTTTTGAAGGATTGCTTGGCCAAGTACTCGACCAAGGTAACGAATGTTGTCTTTTAGAAGTTGATTTTGTTTTGCGTATGCAGTGGCCATGTGATTTTGTGATGAATATATATATTCATCCACAAGCAACAACTACACCAGTGGATAAAACCAATATAAATCAATTGGATATAGTAGTTTATATGCCCGCCTAGTTGATGCGATGCCCCAAAATATGTTATCTATCCATAACGATTTGCACATAAATAGTGCTTATCCCGTAAACCGACCCTCAAGCAAGAATATGAAAATGTGAGCTTCAAGGCTTCCTGATCCATAAAACTCTGGCAGGCAATACACTGCCACTATTCGATGTTAAAATATTGAATTATTTAGTAATACGCAGTCTGAAGCGTACATCACCAATTTTGTGTAGAGAATGTTCATGAACCAACCCACCACCCACGAGAACGTCATCGCCGTTGATGAAAATCATGTGATTGCAGAGCGCAGAGAAAAACTCAAAACCATGCGTGCTGAAGCGCAAGCCAACAGTTCAGCCGTATTTCCTAATGATTTTAAACCGGAACACAAAGCTGTGGATTTGCATGCAAAGTATGATGGTTTCGATAAAGAGACGCTCGACCCGCAAGCAATTCCAGCCACCGTGGCAGGCAGAATGATGCTCAAACGTGTGATGGGTAAAGCCAGCTTTGCCACCATTCAAGATGCTACTGGTCGTATTCAGTTGTATGTGGCACGTGATGATATTGGTGAAGAGTTATACGAGCGTTTTAAACATTGGGATTTAGGCGACATCATGGGTGCGACTGGCCGTTTGTTTAAAACAAAAACAGGTGAGTTGTCGATTCATGTCACCGAAATTAAATTATTGACCAAATCGCTGCGTCCATTGCCAGAGAAGTTCCATGGTCTACAAGATCAGGAAATCAAATACCGCCAACGTTATGTAGATTTGATTACCAGTGAAGAAACGCGTGAAACGTTTAAGGCGCGTTCCAAAGTGGTGTCAGCCATTCGCAACTTCATGATTCAAAATGAATTTTTAGAAGTGGAAACGCCGATGTTACACCCAATTCCGGGTGGCGCATCAGCCAAACCTTTTATCACGCACCATAATGCGTTGGATATGCAGATGTTTATGCGTATTGCGCCTGAGTTGTATTTAAAACGCTTGGTGGTGGGTGGTTTTGAGCGTGTATTTGAAATCAACCGAAATTTCCGAAATGAAGGCCTGAGCGTACGTCATAACCCGGAATTTACAATGATGGAGTTCTACGCGGCTTATACCGATTATCAATGGTTAATGGATTTTACCGAGCAATGTATTCGTGCCGCAGCCATTGCCGCACGCGGTACCGCAGTATTAAGTTATGACGGTAAAGAAGTCGATTTAAGCAAGCCGTTTGAGCGTTTAACGATTGTGGGCGCGATTCAAAAATATGCCCCGCAATACACGCTAGATCAACTAAACGACACTACATTCTTGCGTGCGGAAATCATGAAGCATGGTGTGAAGCCATTTGACCATGCGGGTTTGGGTGCTTTGCAGTTGGCGTTATTTGAAGAGACCGCGGAAAGCCAGTTGTGGCAACCAACGTATATTATCGATTATCCTGTGGAAGTATCGCCATTGGCGCGTGCATCCGACAAAAATCCAGAAATAACAGAACGTTTTGAACTGTTTATTACCGGACGTGAGATGGCTAATGGCTTCAGTGAGTTGAATGATGCCGAAGACCAAGCCGCGCGCTTTCATGCGCAAATGAAAGCCAAAGAAGCTGGCGATGCAGAAGCAATGTATTACGATGCGGACTTTATCCGCGCATTGGAATATGGCATGCCACCGACAGGCGGCTGTGGGATTGGTATCGATCGTTTGGTGATGCTGATTACTGATAGCCCCAGTATTCGCGATGTGATTTTGTTCCCACATATGCGTGCAGAGAACTAATACTTTCATACGCTTGTAACCAGTTTTCTTACGTTTTAAATTTAAAAACCAGTGCATAGACTATGCACTGGTTTTTTGTTGTAAATCCGCAAAACTAGTCCATTGATTAGCTCTTTGTCATCAAATTGTCATATTGAACCCTCAGAATGCGCTCATCCAAAATTAATTGTAAATCAGAGGGGATTTTGAATGAGTTTAACGTTACGCAGCATGGTAGCAATCGCGCTAGCAAGCACATCATTGATGAGCGCGAACGCGCTGGCTGACTCTACTAGTGATTTGGTGCAAGCACTGGTCAGCAAAGGGGTGTTGACCGAAGAAGAAGGTGCTTTGTTAACCAAAGGTCGCGCGGATGAGATGGATGTTCAAAAGAAAAAAGAAAAGAAAAGCTGGACTAGCCATGTAAATATTCGTGGTTACGTACAAACACGTAACACCACAATGTTAGGTGGTGACGAAGGCGTAAACTTATGGTCTGACCGTTCCGTTGGTGATGATAAATCGTTGGGTGACGCAGACAAGAACTTTTTAATACGTCGTGCACGTGTGATTATTTACGGTGATTATGGTGATCGTTTAAGTTATTACATTCAACCTGACTTAGCCAGTTCAATTGGCGGAACCAGCAACTCAAATGCGAGCGGTGCTGGTGGTTTTGCTCAGTTGCGCGATGTGTATGGTGATGTGTACATCACTAAAGACCGTGTACACAGAGTGCGTGTTGGTCAGTCTAAAGTGCCTTACGGATTTGAGAACTTGCAATCTTCTTCTAACCGTCTAGCACTTGACCGTGTGGACGCTATGAACAGTGCGGTGCGTGATGAGCGTGACTTAGGTGCGTTCTACTACTACACTCCAACTGATGTGCAGGCGTTGTTTGAAGACATTAATAAACAAGGATTAAAACATTCTGGTAACTACGGTATGTTTGCCTTAGGTGCATACAATGGCCAAGGTGCAAATGCCCGTGATCAAAATGACAATTACCATGTGGTTTCTCGCTTCACCTATCCATGGAAAACAGAAAGTGGACAAATCTACGAAGCTGGTATTCAAGCATACAAAGGTGATTATGTATCTACTACTGGAGCCTACAGTAGACGAGTTGGCGGAGTGCTAGCTTCTGCAACACCAACATTAGGTTCAGGTACACCGTTGTCAGGTAGAAACGGCATTGATGATGAACGTGTTGGTGTGAGCTTTATGATGTATCCACAACCATTTGGCTTACAAGCTGAATGGAACTGGGGTAAAACTCCTGGCTTAGATATTGCGCAAAACCGTATAGAAGAGAAAAGCTTAAACGGCGGTTATGTGCAAGCCATGTACAAAATTGACAATTTCCAATTTTTTGATACCAACGGCACTTTAATCCCGTTTGTAAAATGGCAATACTTTGATGGTTATAACAAAGCTGAAACCAACTCTCCAGAAAACCATGTCAATGATTGGGAGTGGGGTCTTGAGTGGCAGATCGCACCAGAGGTTGAGATTGCTGCGGTATATCACCACATGAAACGTACAAATTTGGTGACTGGTAATCGTCCAACAGCAAGTGCAAGCAATAACTTACCAGCCAGAGAAGATTATAAAACGTTTGATGCAGAAGCTTTACGTGTGCAGTTGCAATATAACTTTTAAACACGCTTAGTTCAAAATGACTTCACGGCCGCTATACATAGCGGCCTTTTTTATTTCTATTCACGCCAGATATCACGCTGCACGCTCGTGCACCAATATAAATTTTATATGCACTGAAAGCGTGCAAATTCTCTGAATCAGCAGGTGAGTTATCTGCCTGACATTTGTACCTAAAACTCTCCAAATCCAGCTTTCTAGGCTGCATTGCAGCCATTCCTAAGCATACGCCAGCACGTGTCTTTAAGTTGGAATGCTAATTGCTAAATCATTATTAACAAGCAGCATTATTTGTACTAACTACATGATTTAAATCAAGTTTAGTGGCGGATAGGAAAGCATGATGATGAAGCGTTACGTAACTACTCTAATGTTTGTATTGGCTACAGCCAGTAGCGCATGGGCAACCCCAACAGATGCGCTCGTGCGCAATTTAAGCAGCAGCGTGTTACGCGTTACTGTGAACTTACCAGATGGTAAACAAGGCCTTGGGTCGGCAGTGGTCATTGCTAAGAATGAAGTCATCACCAATTGCCATGTGGTTACAAACGCTTCTGATGTTTCAGTTGTGGTCAATGGTGAGCCGCACAAAGCCACTGCCATCAAAGCAGATTGGCACCATGATTTGTGTATGCTCACAGTAGACAATTTAGACGTGCCCGCAGTGAAATTGGGTGCTAGCAGAGCTTTGCGTTATGAAGAGTCTATTTTTACTATTGGCTACCCTGATGAAGTAAAAGCGCCAGTTAGCACTTTCGGCGTAGTCAAAGGGTTGTTTCCGATGGATGATAGTGTGGTGATTCGCGCTACTAGCCCATTTAGATTAGGTGCTAGCGGTGGCGGTGCATTTGATGATAACGGAAATTTGGTTGGGGTTATCACTTTAAAAAGCCGTGGTGAACGAGCGCAGTACTTTTACATGCCTGTGGAGTGGGTGCAAGCGCTGATGAGCAAACCTGCAAAATCACTAGGAGTAGAAAGTGCGAAGCCTTTCTGGGCGATGGATGCGCAACAACGTCCTTACTTTATGCGTGTGGTGCAACCTTATGTGGCACAAGAGTGGGCAACACTACGCAAAGTAGCAACACAATGGGTGAAGTCTGAGCCTAACACAGCAGAATCATGGTTTTATCTGGCCACGGCAGAGTATGCAACGAAAGATTATGCCAGTGCTGAAGAACACTTTAGGAAAGTGCTAGAGCTGAATAATGAACACGTCCAAGCGTTGGATTATCTGGAGAAAATTTCTGAGAAAACAGCTAGTAGTGGGAACAGTGCTGGGCACTTGGCCTTACTAAACTAAGCTATGTTCAATTGGGCTTGTTTGCTAGGTCTTGTTTTAGCAGCTAATCTTACTGACTAAATGTACTAGTTAGACGAGGGTAGCGAATGCTGCATTGGCTTAATCTCTGTATTGAGTGCTTTTAAGTGACGGTACAGCATACGTGTTTCCAGCAGATTCCAAACCCGCAACATCGCTTCAATCGTATCAAATGGTTTAGTTAAAAAATCTTTGGCACCTAGTGCCAGCGCTTTTCTTTTGGCTGCAATAGTGGCATCCGCGGTCAACACAAGCACCGGCAGGTATTCATCTTTAGGAATATGGCGCGAGAGCATCTCCAGTACAGCGTAGCCATCTAGCTCCGGCATCATCAAATCCAGCAATACCAAGTCAGGCTCAAACGCTTTGAATAAATCTAAAGCGCGCGTGGATTCAGCGGTACTAATGACTTGATGAAATCCCTCTCTAGCGAGCAAATCCTCTAACAGCCTCAGGTTGGCTTCCGCATCATCAATCACTAAAATCTTGGCATTTAAAATATCAGCTTCGTTCATATTGGGTTGTTTTCTTGGCTTGTTTTCTAAAGTTGCGTTGCGGGTACGATTTTAAAATTAGCTTGTATCTTTAACTAGCTAGTCTCATCTATCAGTTCTCGAATTTTCTTGGTAAATACTGCTACATCAAGTGGCTTGGTCATATAGTGTTCAGCCCCAGCCGCTTTCAATCGGGTGATGGTTTCGGGCAATGCATCTGCACTTAAAATCATAATCGGGATATGTTGGTAGTTTGCTTCTGATTTGATAAAGCTGACCAAACTTTCTCCGGAGCCATCCGGTAAGTTGAGGTCAATGAGCAATAGCGCAGGAGCAACTTCACTTAAATACTGTTTAGCGTCCTTGATGGTTTTTACACTATGAATTCTCAGGTCTTGTTGTCGTTGAATAATTGCCTCTACCAGTGCGCGATTACTCATATTGTCTTCCACATAGAGTATAGAGCGTTTGTTATTCAGCGTAATACGCTTTTTAGGGTTGGCTGGCTCAATCGGCGCGTTGGATTGCACGCTAGGCTCACATGCATTCAGTTCTATCCAGAACATGCTTTGATCTGTGGCAACATGGATGCTGCCATGCATGGCTTGCATCAACTGTTTGGACAAGGCCAGCCCCAACCCAGTGCCTTCCACTTTTGTTTGTTCTGCGCCCAATCGGTCAAACGGTGTAAACAGGCGCTCTCTTAAATTATCAGGGATACCAGCACCTTCATCTTGCACTTCTATGATGACTAAGTCACCTCTGCGGTAAGCATTGAGTGTAACCACAGAACTGACTGGCCCATATTTAAGTGCATTAGAGAGTAGGTTAAGTACTACCTGCAACAGTTTTTGTCGGTTTGCCATCGCCCACAAATCAGGCGCAACCGTACTTTTAATTTCAATATCCCGGATTTTCCCAATAGGGGCAATATAATGTGTGGCCTCATCTAATAGGTTTTGAACAGCAGTGGGGCTCAGCTCAAGAGAGATTTCTCCAGACTCAACTCTTGCAATTTCCAACACTTCATTAATCAATTTGAGTAAATGTTGCCCTGCACCCAAGATAAGCGAGACGCTATCACGTTGTTTGCCTGGCGATAAATCTTGTTCTAATAGTTGTGCAAAACCCAAAATAGCATTGAGCGGTGTTCTTAGTTCATGGCTGGTTCTGGACAAAAACATACTTTTAGAAGCACTGGCTTCCTCTGCCTCTCGTCTGGCTTGAATAGAATCGCTGATGTTTTTGGCCAGCAATTGTGATGCATGATCAAGCTCGTTCGATAGTTGCCCCAGTTCATCTCGGCTGCTAGAAGGCAAATCTAACTTCTCAGCTTTTGCCAGATGCGCCGCCGAATCTCTCAGCAACCGAACGCGTTTGACAATGGTGCGTGAGAAAATCCACACTGCCACCAGTGATCCAATGATGCCGGATATTGCGGCAATCAGCGTAATGATGATGTGGCGTTGTCGTTGGTCAATTACATCTTGCTGATCTTTCGCGACCAGTATCGCTTCCTCTGCATTTAATTGCTCGATTTCGTAGCGCAATTTGTCCAGTGTGCTGACCTGTGATTTAAATTTAGCAATCAAGTCGTCGGATGCAATATCAGATTCATATTCAGAAAGTATGCGCAAATCGTGCAAGTTTTGTTGTACTAAGGGGTTGATTTTGGCTAGACGGCTTTTCTGTTCTTGATTATCAAGCTGCACTTCTAGCTCTTGCAGAATAGTAGGGAGTTTGTTTTCGACTTGAAAGAAAATATCGAGAAAGTGTTTATCCCCTGTAAGCAAGTAATCCCTCACGCCAGTAGACGCTTCGATGAGCAGCGTGTGCACTTTTTGAATATCGCGCTGGTTTTGCAACGCAAGCCTTAGCTTGTTTTCAAGCATAGTAGATTCTTGCTCTCTGATGTACAACGAGCCTAGCGATGCCAATAACACCATCAGTGGTAAGGCAATCACGTAAACGCCTTTAACGCCTAATGGCAAATCCTGCCAAGCCTGCGCTATCCATGCGATAGGGCTTCGAGTACTGATGTTTGCGCTTTGTTTGTCTACGTTAGCCATGTGTCTTTGTTGCACTATGATTTTTTTCGCTATGATTTATAGCCAAGTTCAACGGCTTTCACTGCAGCCTGTGTTCTGTCCTTAACACCAAGCTTATTTAAAATGCGCTCTACATGAATTTTAGCTGTGCCTGGTGCAATGCCTAATTTTTCACCCAGTTGATTATTGCTTAAGCCGGCGGGTAATAATGCAAAAATTTCACGCTCTCTAGGGGTCAGTGATTCCAATATTGATTGATCCACCTCGCTACGCACTGGGCCTTGATGTTGCGATATTGCCAAACCAAGCAGGCCAGCTAATGTTTGTAGTGTCTCCACTTCTACGGGTTCCAGCGTCAGTTTTTTACCAGATACACCGATGATACCTTTGCCATGCTGACCTAGGGCAATCGGAACGAGACATTCATGGTGTTGTGCGTCGCCATGTGTCCACAGTTGTGTGTTTTTATGTTCGTACAATGCAAAGCGCACAGGATTTTTTAGCATCTGTGCCAATATTCCCATCATTGGGATTCTTGCGCCGATAGGCAATGTTTGTCCCACTTGATTAAATACCACCAGTTTCCCTGATTGCTCTATTGCCAATAATGCATGTTGTGCGGATAGCAGGCTACATAAAGAATGCAATAAGCTAGTACACGCACCTACACTCCATCCGTGCTCAAACAATTGCAACCCCAGGCTTTGGTAAAGGCGCAAGTGTGCGTCATTGGCCTGCGTTTGTTTCAGACTTTCTCTGAGCGCACGCGCACTGGTAGGTTGATTTTCTAATGGAGATAGGTCGTTTGGCATATGCCGAATAGTATATACCGTTCTACCTATTTTGGTAGATTTTTACTTGATGTGAGCCGTGCATAATGCGTTTCATCGAGAAAGCAATTAACACTCGAATGTAACAGCAGTGATATTAATGTCTATTTATAAAGGATGAAAAAATGAAAAGTTTAAATTTAGCAGTGATTGTTTCAACAGTGGCTTTGATGATGTCTGGCTTGGCAAGTGCCCAAGATGCTTTCGACAAAAACGTGCATAGCCAAAATTTCTCAAAACGTCCATACGCGCAGCCATTGCCTGAAAGCGCTTATCAAAAAGCCAATGAGTTTGAAGGTGCTACTTTGGTACGTGGTGAAGTCAGTGAAGATGGCAACGCTGTAGACAACAAACAACAAGTGCAACGTTTGAACAACTTGTCCAAACGTCCATACTAAGTATTAGTTGAATATTTAAATAACAGATTAAGGAGATTGTAATGAAAAGTTTAAGTTTAGCAGTGATCGTATCAAGTGCAGCTTTATTGGTATCTGGTCTTGTACATGCGGAAGATGCTTATCAAAAAAGCGTGCGTAACCAAAACCTAGTCTCAAAACGCCCATATGCACAACCATTGCCTGAAAGCGCTTATCAAAAAGCCAATGAGTTTGAGGGTGCTACTTTGGTACGCGGAGAAGTGAGTGAAGATGGCAACGCTGTAGACAGCAAACAACAAGTGCAACGTTTGAACAATTTGTCCAAACGCCCGTATTAAGAGACATATTTAAGGAGATGATGATGAAAAGCACAAATCTGATTGGAGTTGTCGTGGCGGCTCTGTTCTTGGCAACTTCAGTTGCGCAAGCTGAGGATGGTGGTGATCAAAATATCATCCAACAAAATTTGTCAAAACGCCCCTATCAAGAGACTGTACCCAATCATGCGGACAAAGCAGACGAATGGGATGGTGCTACACTGGTTAAAGAACATGAGCCAGAAAAGAAAGCGGGCCCAACCCCGTATCAGCAGTTACGCATTCGTATGTTAGGGCAACGTCCGTATGTGGAAGGCAACAAGTAAATGCCTTTGATGTTCAAAAAACCTGTAAAGGCAGAACTCCTTGGTGCTGATCTGCTATAGAAGGTGGTGCTGAATTTGACAAAGCTGGCAATGCCAGCTTTGTGCATATGATTTTTTAGTCTAAGCGCAGTATCAAATATTCTATGAGTCAGAAACTAAAATTTAATAATTAGAATCTATAATAACAATCGTCACTAATCATGAGTTTACTATACTGTGATTATTCTTTTGATTTCAACGTTTTAGGATAACAATAAATGTCAAAAAGCATGTCGCTGCAATCAAAGTTTTCTAGTCTTGTTAAAGATATTAATAGCGATTTTCCTGCAAGTATTGTCGTATTTTTCGTCGCATTGCCGCTATGTCTGGGTATTGCATTAGCCTCTGGTGCGCCTCTGTTTTCCGGAGTAATCGCCGGTATTGTCGGTGGTATTGTGGTTGGTATTGCCAGTGGCTCTCAACTGGGTGTGAGTGGGCCAGCCGCAGGTTTAGCCGTGATCGTATTGTCAGCAATAGGCACACTAGGTTCTTTCGAAGCCTTTTTGTTATCTGTGGTAATCGCTGGGGTAATTCAGTTTTTGCTCGGCTTCTTTAAAGCGGGGTTTATCGCTTACTTTGTCCCTTCTTCCGTGATTAAAGGGATGCTTACAGGTATTGGGCTGCTGATTATCCTCAAGCAAATTCCACATGCGCTAGGCTATGATTTCGATTACGAAGGTAGTGAGTCGTTTTTTCAGGCGGATGGAGGCAATACGTTTTCATCATTAATGGACGCTTGGAATTTGCTAACACCAGGTGCCTTGTTTATTGCCGCTATCTCCATGGCTATTTTAATTTTGTGGGATACAGTACTGACCAAAAAACACCGATTTTTTCAGGTGCTGCAGGGTCCAATCGTGGTCGTATTGTTAGGTATTCTATTCAACAATTTATTTCAATCTGGGCTGATAAATTTTAGTTTGTCGCCAGAACAAATCGTCGATTTACCAGTTTCCAACAGTTTGGGTGAGTTTATCGGCCATTTTACTTTCCCTGATTTTTCACAGCTTTCTAATATTGCGATATATAAAGTTGCATTGGTCATGGCGATTGTCGCAAGCTTAGAAACGCTACTATGTGTTGAAGCGACTGACAAATTAGACCCAATCAAACGTGTGACTCCCACCAACCAAGAATTAAAAGCACAAGGCTTAGGTAATTTTGTATCAGGCATGATTGGTGGCTTACCCGTCACTCAAGTGATTGTACGAAGCTCTGCCAATATTACGTTTGGCGCTAAATCCAAGTTATCGGCCATCTTGCATGGTATTTGGTTGCTGTTAAGCGCTATCACCATTGCCAAGTTTTTAAACATGATTCCACTCGCTAGTTTGGCCACCATTTTGATAATGGTAGGTTACAAATTGGCCAAGCCTTCATTATTTGCCAGCATGTACAAGCTGGGCTGGGAGCAGTTTGCACCATTTATCGTGACCATAGTGGCCATTTTACTGACAGACCTACTTACAGGTATTGGGTTGGGCTTGGCGGTAGGTGTGGTGTTTACTTTGCATCACAGCTACAGAAACTCTCACTACATGAAGAGAACAGAGTCAGATGAAGCCGGGCGTAAGGTGTACCACATTGAGCTGGCGCAAGAGGTCTCATTTTTTAACAAAGCAAGCATTATTGCTGCGTTAGAGTCAATCCCTAAAAACTCTAAAGTGATTATTGATTGCTCTAACAGCAAGTCCATTTCCTACGATGTGGTTGAGTTTATTCGTGATTATCACCTGCACGCAAAACTCAAAAACATTGATGTTGAAACCATCGCGTTTATTGCGCCAAAAGATTAGTAAACGCAAGTATCTGCTAACAACTAGAAAGTGTAACTATGTATAAACATCCATTATTAGACCGTGACAAAATGACGCCTGCAGAGGCATTAGATATTTTGATTGAGGGGAATCACCGTTTTATCAATAATTACTCCGTTGAAAAAGACTTTCAAAGCCTGCTACGTATCACTCGTGACAAGCAACATCCATTTGCTTCATTCTTAAGCTGTAGTGATTCACGTGCGCCGGTAGAGCTGGTGTTTGACCAGGCCTTGGGTGATGTATTCAGTGTGCGTTTGGCAGGTAATATTGCTTCTGATAAAGCGGTGGGTAGCTTGGAGTTCAGCAGCAAATATTTGGGTAGTAAATTGGTGGTCGTCATGGGTCACTCCAGTTGTGGTGCTGTAAAAGCGGCTTGCGACGATTTTAAGGATGGTCATATCGGCGAGATTATCAACTTAATTAAACCTTCCATTCGACATGAAAAAACCGTAACCAATCCAGAACAGCGCTGTTCAAAAAATGCAGATTTCGTGGAAAAAATTAATGCGTTGAATGTGCAATACCAAATTGAGTCTATTCTGCGTATGAGCGATATCATCGCCGATATGGTAGATGCACGTCAGATTGGTATTGTGGGTGGTATCTATGATTTGAATACAGGCAAGGTGAATTTCTTAGAAAACACGCTGCGTATTTAATTAGTTGCGTAATAAAAAACCGCCAAAAGGCGGTTTTTTTATTGTCTTTCAAGTTTAGCGATGACCCTCTTTGGCCATATTGATACTATATTTAGGAATCTCCACCACCAAATCGTTATCATCGACAATGGCCTGGCAAGATAGGCGAGATAAGGGTTCCAAACCCCAAGCTTTATCTAGTAAATCTTCTTCATTTTCTTGCGGACTATTGAGTGAGTTATAACCCTCGCGCACAATCACATGGCAAGTGGTGCATGCGCATACCTTGTCACAGGCATGGTCGATATCAATATCGTTATCCAGCAAAGTGTCACAGATAGATTCGCCTTTATTGGCCTCTATCACGGCACCATCCGGACAGAGTTCAACATGGGGCAATACGATAATTTTTGGCATTTTCAACTTCCGCTTAAAGTTCTAAAGAGTTTAAATCTTGCCCGGCCAATGCTTGTTTGACCGAGTAATCCATTCTGCGTGCCGCAAATGTTTCAGTTGCATGGTTCAGCGCCTCGCTGGCTTGATGGATGGCTTGGCTGTCTTGACCTTGGCAAAGTGTTTGCAAGGCTCGGATATTGGCTTGAATCGCTTCTTGCTCTTCAGTCGACAATAATTTCTCGCCATCTTGTGTCAGTGCCATCTGGATTGCCTCTATCAAGCGCTCCGCATCCACAATCGCTTCCCGCAGTGCACGTGCCTGCTTGTCACTCTCGGCGGCTTTGAATGAAGATTGCAGCATGCCGGTAATGGTGTCTTCGCTCAGTCCATATGAGGGCTTAACTACAACATTAGCTTCCACACCGCTAGTTTGTTCGCGAGCACTGACTGAGAGCAAACCGTCTGCATCAATCTGGAACGTGACACGGATACGTGCGCTACCAGCCACCATTGGCGGGATACCACGTAACTCAAAACGGGCCAGTGAGCGACAGTCTGAAACCAGTTCACGTTCGCCTTGCACCACATGAATGCTCATGGCAGTTTGACCGTCTTTAAATGTGGTGAACTCTTGTGCGCGGGCAATCGGCAAAGTGGCGTTGCGTGGAATGATTTTTTCTACCAGCCCACCCATAGTTTCTAAGCCGAGTGAGAGCGGAGTCACGTCCAACAATAAGAGGTCACCATCGCTGCGGTTACCTGCTAAGACATTGGCTTGAATCGCTGCGCCTAAAGCGACCACTTTGTCCGGGTCCAGATTAGTCAGTGGCTCTTGTTTAAAGTAATCTTCTACCGCATGGCGGATATGCGGCATACGGGTAGCACCACCTACCAACACTACACCGTTAATATCTTCTATGCTCAGATTGGCATCACGCATGGCTTTACGTGTCGGGCTGAGCGTTTTGGTCACCAGGTTTTGGGTGAGTTCCACAAACTTATCCACGTTAAGGGTGACATCGACCAAGCTGCCATCGCTCAATTTACATAGAATTTGTGCTTCGTGGTTATCAGTCAACCACTCTTTGGCTTGACGCGCCTTGGTTAACAGTAAGCGTGTATCTTCTTCATTGAGGGGATTAAAGTGCTGCTGACTGGTGCGGACTTGATCCAGTACCCAGCAATAGATGCGGTGATCAAAATCATCACCACCCAAAGCAGAATCGCCATTTGTGGCCAATACTTCGAATACGCCTTTGGATAAACGCAAGATGCTGATATCAAACGTGCCGCCACCCAAATCGTAAATCACATATACACCTTCAGCCGCATTGTCTAAGCCATACGCCACAGCTGCGGCGGTGGGTTCGTTCAGTAAGCGCAAAACATTTAATCCTGCCAAGCGGGCAGCATCTTTGGTGGCTTGGCGTTGCGCATCATCAAAATAGGCCGGTACTGTAATCACGGCGCCAGTAAGTTCACCACCCAGTGCTTTCTCGGCACGTAATTTAAGTGTCTTTAGAATTTCAGCAGAGATTTCTACCGGGCTTTTCAAGCCCGCGCGTGTATCAATCTGCAACATGCTTTGCGCACCATCTCCAGCTACAAAGCGGTAAGGAATATGCGCGCGGTCAGCAATGTCTTGTAAGCTTCGACCCATAAAACGTTTGGCAGAAGCAATCGTGTTCACTGGGTCTTTACTTTGCTGTGCTTGAGCCTCATGGCCGACCACAACCTCATTCTCAGACAAGTAACGCACTACAGAAGGCAGCAATGAATGGCCATGTTCATCTTGGAGGACTGTGCTCATGCCGCTACGTACGGTCGCTACCAGTGAATTGGTCGTACCAAGGTCAATACCCACCGCCAATCGGTGCTGGTGTGGAGCGGCGCTCATGCCGGGTTCGGATATTTGCAGTAATGCCATGGTGTTTAATCTTAAGGAATTCTTTTAATCTTCAAGTCGGCTGATGATGTCGCGAATATCAGCGGTAATTTTATCGATGAAACTGAGTTTTCTAACCAGTTGTGCTGCAGTTTGAGTATCATCAGCCAGCGCCTTAGCAAATGCAGCTTCCAACGCTTTTCCGGTGTCTTGAATGTTGCGCAAAAGTACATCAAGTGCATCAATGTCTTTTGCATGTTGCGCATCTTCTATCGCTTCACGCCACTCCATTTGTGTCATCAGAAAATCAGCCGGCATGGCTGTATTGCTATCTTCCAATGTTTCAACACCTCGCAACTGTAATAAATAACGTGCTCTAGCAGTCGGATGCTTTAACGTTTGGTATGCTTCATTGGTTAAGGTGGCGGTTTGCATCGACTGCAGTCGATCGCTCGGGGATGCTGTTACAAATTTGTCCGGATGTACCTCTGCCTGAATTTTACGGTAGTTGCTTTGCAATGCATGCAAGTCAATATCGTATTGAACGGGCAAGTCAAATAAGCAGAAATAATTTTGGGTATCCATGCGGAATCGCTAAATTTGTACTTAGTACTGCTTAGGCGTAGCTATACGGTAAATGACTCACCACAACCGCACTCATCTTTGACATTGGGGTTGTTGAATTTAAACCCTTCGTTCAAACCCTCTTTGGTGAAGTCGAGCTCTGTCCCGTCAATGTAGACCAAGCTTTTTGGGTCAACAATCACCTTAACACCATGGCTTTCAAAGGCCATGTCTTCTGCGTGCATTTCATCCACAAACTCAAGCGTATAAGCCATACCGGAACAACCTGTGGTTTTGACACCCAAGCGTAAACCAATGCCTTTGCCGCGATTAGCCAAAAACTTCTCAACGCGCTTAGCTGCGGTTTCAGTCAGAGTAATCGCCATGCTTAAGCTGCTTCTTTCGCGCCAGGTTGTTTGGATTTCAAATCTGCTACCGCCGCCTTGATTGCGTCCTCAGCTAACACTGAGCAGTGAATTTTCACAGGTGGCAATGCAAGCTCTTCTGCAATTGCAGAGTTCTTAATTTCCGCTGCTTGATCCAATGTCTTACCTTTCAGCCACTCTGTCACCAAAGAGCTGGATGCAATAGCTGACCCACAACCATAGGTTTTGAATTTAGCATCTTCGATAATGCCGGCATCATTTACCTGAATCTGCAACTTCATCACGTCACCACACGCAGGTGCACCAACCATACCGGTGCCCACGTTGGATGCGTTTTTGTCCAATGAACCAACGTTACGAGGATTCTCGTAGTGGTCTAAAACTTTGTCTGAATATGCCATACCGTTCTCCTTTTTACAGCATTTGAAATACAACCGATTTCAAACGCTAAACACCTAACATTCGTTTTTATAAATACTTCAATCATTTTAGATTTAATTGACTGACTAGGCGGCGGATTGCGACGTTTAGTTTTCTAAACGAGCAGTCCAACAACAAAGTTAGACAGTTAAAGAAAAATGATTAATGCGCTGCCCACTGTACTTTGGACAGATCAATCCCATCTTTAAACATTTCCCACAGTGGCGACAACTCGCGCAACTTGCCAATCTTGCTTTTAAGCAAATCAATGGTGTAATCCACATCTGCTTGCGTTGTGAAACGGCCAATCGAGAAACGAATCGAGCTATGCGCCAATTCATCTGAACGACCCAGCGCACGTAATACATAGCTTGGCTCTAAGCTAGCAGATGTACATGCAGAGCCTGAAGAGACCGCAATATCTTTTACCGCCATAATCAGCGATTCGCCTTCTACAAAGTTAAAGCTCATGTTCAAATTATGCGGAATACGATGATCCAAATCGCCATTCACATACGTTTCTTCAATTTCCATTAGCCCATTGAGTAAACGGTCACGCAACATACGGATACGCTCGTTCTCCGCCGCCATCTCTTCACGCGCAATTCTAAATGCCTCACCCATGCCAACGATTTGATGCGTAGCCAAAGTGCCAGAACGCATACCACGCTCATGGCCGCCGCCATGCATTTGCGCCTCGATACGAATACGCGGTTTACGGCGAACATATAACGCGCCGATGCCTTTAGGGCCGTATGTTTTGTGTGCAGAAAAACTCATCAAATCAACTGGCAATGTTTCCAAGTCAATCACTACTTTACCAGTGGCTTGCGCAGCATCCACATGGAAAATGATGTTATTGGCTCGGCAGATATTGCCGATTGCTATAATGTCCTGAATCACGCCAATTTCGTTATTCACCAGCATTACAGAGGCTAAAACTGTATCCGGGCGAATCGCCGCTTTAAATTTTTCCAAGTCAATCAAGCCGTTAGGTTCTGGGTCTAGGTAAGTAGCCTCAAAACCCTGACGCTCTAATTCACGCACTGTATCAATCACAGCCTTGTGTTCGGTAGAGACGGTGATGATGTGTTTGCCTTTGCTGGAGGCATAAAAATTAGCAGCACCTTTAATGGCTAAGTTGTTGGATTCTGTTGCGCCGGAAGTCCATACGATTTCTCTAGGGTCGGCATTAACCAGTTTAGCCACTTCTTCGCGTGCGTTTTCTACAGCTTTTTCCGCGGTCCAGCCGTATGGGTGGCTGCGGGATGCAGGGTTGCCGTAATGCTCCGTAATGAAAGGAATCATTTTTTCTGCCACGCGCGGATCTACCGGAGTGGTTGCTGAATAGTCTAAATAAATCGGTGCTCTGTCTGACATTGTTTACTTTCCAATCACTTCAATTTAAATAATCTGTTGTAGTTATGCCGCAATAGCGGTCATGGCCTTGAGGCGCTTCACTTCTTGCGCCAAAGTAGCTAAAAATGTGGCTACTTGCTGTGCTGTGTTGTGCGCACCCAAGCTCACGCGCACAGCACCTCTTGCTAATTCTTCCTCTACGCCCATTGCCAGTACTACATGGCTGGGTTCCGTGCTATCGCTAGAGCAGGCTGAACCGCTGGCGACAGCAAATCCGGCTTTGTCCAAAGCGGTTACAAGGGTTTCACCTTCAATATTCGCAAAGGCAAAAAAGCTGGTATTCGACAAACGCTGCGTGCTTTCTGCACCAAATACAGTGGCTTTCAGCTGGTGCAGACCAGTTTCTAACTGGTTACGTAAGGCTCCTGTATGCGTTTGATAAGCCGTTAAATATTGCTGCGCCATTGCACAAGCAGCACCAAACCCAACAATCGCGGCTACGTTCTCCGTACCGCTGCGCAACCCTTTTTCTTGACCGCCACCCAACAACAAAGGCTGGATGTCCACACGTTTATCTAATACCAAAGCGCCTGCGCCCAACGGGCCACCGATTTTATGGCTGGATAATGTCATGGCATGCACGCCTAGTGCGTAAAAGTCTACCGAGACTTTACCCAGCGCTTGCACGGCATCCGTATGCACAAAGGCCTTATGCTGTTTAGCCAAAGCACTGATAGCCTCTAATGGCTGTAAACTGCCTGTTTCATTATTCGCCAGCATCACAGAAATCAAGCCGGTTGGCTGTTGCAATAATTGGCTCAAGTGCGCCAAATCCAATTGTCCATGCCCATCAACCTTGATGGCATTCACTTGCCAGCCATTACTTTGCAACGCTAGAGCAGGGCGCGATACACACGGGTGCTCAATGCTGCTATACAACAATTGCGATGGCACCAAATTGCCTGCAATGCCGCGGATAGCAAAGTTATTGGCTTCGGTACCGCTAGCGGTAAATACTACTTGTGAGGCTTGTACGCCAACTGCTTGTGCTACTTGTGTTCTTGCATACTCCACTGCATCACGCGCATTGCGACCAAATACATGGCGACTGGTCGGGTTGCCGTGCTGTGCTGTCATGAACGGCAACATCGCTTCCAGCACTTGCGGATGCAGTGCGGTCGTGCTGTTATGATCAAAATACACAGTGTTCATTAAGCGTTAATTGCCTCGCTGGTCATACATTTACGTGGTGCAAACACTACTGCATTCTCACATTTTCCGTTCTTACGTTGCATCTCTACCATGTCGGCTAATGTGACGCCAGATAGATACTCTAAAATCTTGCCATTTAGCGCTGTCCACAAATCATGGGTCATACAGCGACCTTCATCATGGCAGTTTTCATTACCGCCACACTGCGTAGCGTCAATTAATTCATCTACGGCTGTGATGATATTGGATACTGAAATCTCATGATGGGCTTTGGCTAGACGGTAGCCACCACCTGGCCCACGCACACTGGTGACTAAACCTTGACGACGCAAACGGCTAAAAAGCTGCTCTAAGTAAGAAAGAGAGATGCTTTGACGCTCACTAATGCCAGCCAAGGTGACAGGCTTATCTGCTTCGTATAATGCAATGTCCAGCATGGCGGTCACTGCAAATCGTCCTTTAGTTGTTAAACGCATAATGTTATTTATACCAATCTAATTAACACGAATTCTATAATAACCTACTGTTTTAGTCAATTATTATGCGGGATAGTTGCATCGCTTTTTTAAGCGGCTTCAAAAGTTAAGTGGCTTTTGGTTTTTTTGCGAAAGCCTGACCAACATCGGTTTCAGACTGTGTATCGCTGAGTTTGGCCAGTTCGGCCTTAAGCGCAGTGAGTTCAGCATCTTGCTTATTAGCGTGATCCAGCAAGCTATGGATGGCTTTGGTAATAGGGTCATTCTCATCATTGCCTACCGCATAGGCGCTAAAACCAATTTTTTGCGCGGTGTCGTCCCGCTTTTTCTGTTTTTCTTCTTCTAAAATGCGCGCAGGAATGCCAACTGCGGTTGCGTTGTCTGGAACGTCTTTTACAACAACCGCGTTAGAGCCGATTTTTGCATTTTTGCCAATCGTAATTGGCCCAAGTACTTTGGCACCTGCACCAATCACTACGCCTGATTCGAGGGTGGGATGGCGCTTGCCTTTGTTCCATGAAGTGCCACCCAGTGTGACGCCATGATACAAGGTGCAATCATCACCAATCACAGCGGTTTCGCCAATTACCACGCCCATCCCGTGGTCGATAAACACACGGCGACCAATGGTCGCTCCAGGGTGAATTTCAATCCCGGTCAACCAGCGCCCTAGGTGTGAGAACATGCGGCCAAACCAATAAAACCGTTTATTCCATAACCAATGGCTGAAACGGTGCATAATCAACGCATGCACGCCAGGGTAAGTGGTCAGAATCTCAAAGTGCGTTCGTGCTGCCGGGTCGCGATCAAATACAATTGAGATGTCTTCTTTTAAGTGGTTGAACATATTCTGGCTAGAAAAAGCAAACATTTATTATGCCATAAATGGATACTTGAGTAAATTACTCAGTTAATTATTTGATGAATCTAGGTAGCTAGTATTTAGTGTGTTTTTTGGGTTGTTGTGTCAAGGTTAGAATGCCTCGCAGCAAGTTTACCTCTTCTTTTTCTAGGCGGGTGCGGCCATACAAACGGCGTAAACGTTCAAACAACTTTTTGGGAGCACGCGGGTTGATATAGCCAATCTGTTCCAGCACTTCACGCATATGTTCGTAAAAGCGCTCTAAATCTTGTTGCGAAGCCAATTCTGCGGGCTTTTCCTGATAGTGTAATTCACCGGTGGTAATCGCCATGCGCAATTCGTAACACATGATTTGCACAGCTTGCGCAAGATTGAGCGACGTGTATTCCGGGTTGGCCGGAATCGTCGCCAACATATGGCAGCGGTCGGCTTCTTCATTCGATAGACCGCTCATTTCAGTCCCAAACACCAGTGCAACCTCCTGATGTGCGGCAATATTCTTAACTTCAGCAGCAGCTTCACGCACGGTAATCACTTGTTGTGAGAGCGAGCGTTGCTTGCCGCTCACACCAATCACAAATTGGCAATCAGCCAAAGCCTCTTCTAGTGTTTGTGTGACCACTGCGGTGTCAAGTAAATCTGCCGCATTCACAGCCAAAGAGTTGGCTTCACCATCAGGAAAGTGCTTGGGCCGCACCAGATAGAGTCGGCTCAAGCCCATGGTTTTCATGGCGCGCGCAGTTGATCCGATATTGCCGGGATGGCTGGTTTGGCAGAGCACAATCCGTATGTGATTAAAAATGTGGTCGGTCATAAGCTTTGGTTCGGGATGCAAAAATGCTAAAATGCCATTTTACAGTACATCACGCAAAGACCATCCATAATGCATCCGATATTAAACGTTGCGACCAAAGCTGCTCGCGAAGCAGGCAAAATCATCAACCGTGCCTCACAAGACGTAGGCTCTCTTAAAATTCAAACCAAAGACTACAATGATTTTGTGAGCGAGGTAGACCGTTCAGCCGAGGAAGCCATTATTAATATCTTGAAAGAGGCCTATCCAACCCATGGTTTTTACGGTGAAGAAAGCGGCAAAACCAATGTGGATGCCGAAAGTATTTGGATTATTGATCCGTTAGATGGCACCACTAATTTTTTGCATAACTTCCCTTGCTACTGCGTATCTATTGCTTTGCAAGAAAGAGGCGTGCTGACCCAAGCAGTGATTTATGACCCGGTGCATAATGATTTATTCACGGCGACTAAAGGCCGCGGTGCATTTTTAAATGACAAGCGTATTCGCGTGACTAATCGTAGCAAATTGCAAGACAGTCTGATTTCAACAGGTTTTCCTTTCAAAGACTTCAGCTATTTAGATACCTATGCAGAGATATTTAAAGACATGGCCAAAAAAACGGCGGGGTTACGACGCCCGGGCTCTGCAGCATTAGATTTGGCTTATGTGGCAGCGGGTTACACCGATGGCTTCTTTGAAATCAATTTATCTCCGTGGGATATTGCTGCGGGTGCATTGTTGGTGCAAGAAGCCGGCGGCATTGTGGGTGACTTTGAAGGCAACGAAAGCTGGCTGAGAACAGGCAATATTGTGGCGGGCAACCCTAAAGTATTTGGCCAAATGTTACAGGTGATTGCGCCACATCTGACAGAACGTATCAAAACACCTACACTTGAGTAGTTCGCGCTTGTGACTATTGCCTCTGAACCGCTAGAGCCAGCAGTAGATCTAGCTCAACACACCCCTATGATGCGTCAGTATCTGGCGCTTAAGGCACAACATCCTGACATGTTGCTGTTTTATCGCATGGGGGATTTTTATGAACTATTTTTTGATGATGCAGAAAAAGCCTCGCGCTTATTAGGCATTACCCTGACACGCCGTGGCACCAGCAATGGCGAGCCGATTAAAATGGCGGGTGTGCCATATCATGCAGCAGAACAATATTTAGCTAAACTTGCTAAGTTGGGTGAGGCGGTGGCAATCTGCGAGCAAGTAGGCGATCCGGCCACCAGTAAAGGTCCGGTAGCGCGCGAAGTCGCCCGTATTTTGACACCTGGTACCTTGACAGATTCAGCCCTGTTAGACGAGACACGTGACCAGCCGCTACTCTCTATCTATGCGGCCGATGGCGTGATTGGCTTGGCAAGGCTCAATTTGGCCTCAGGTGATTTTGTGTTAAGTGAAGTTGCCCCCGGGCAATTGTCACAAGAGCTGGAGCGCATTCATCCTGCAGAAATCGTGTGCGAAGACACATTTCAGCATGTTGCGCTTGCTAGCTATAAAGCGCTAAAAAAACGCTTAGCCCCTTGGCAGTTTGATTTAGATGCTGCACAACGCACGCTCACACAGCAGCTAAACACTCTGGATTTAGTTGGTTTTGGTTGCCACGAAATGCCCGCTGCTGTTGCAGCTGCAGGCGCTTTATTGGACTATGTGAAGCATACGCAGCGCACAGCGTTGCCGCATATCGTTGGCTTGTCGGTCGAACAAACCAGTCAATATATTCAACTGGATGCGGCTACGCGTCGCAATTTGGAAATTGACACCACAATGCGTGGTGAAGCCTCACCCACGCTGTATTCTCTGCTCAACACCACGCAGACCGCCATGGGCGCTAGATTGTTACGTCATTGGTTGCATCATCCATTACGGGACAAAACCCACGTGCATATGCGCCACCTAGCGGTTGCCGAATTATTGCAAACCCATGCATGGCAATCATTACAAAATGGCTTGAAGCTGATTGGCGATATTGAACGCATTACTGCCCGTATTGCACTTAAGACAGCAAGGCCGCGCGATCTATCAGGGTTGCGTGAAAGCTTATTGCAGTTGCCAACACTGCAAGCTGCTCTGACAAACACCCAATGTGCGATGTTGCAAACGCTTGGCGCAAGCCTACAAGCACCCACTGCAGCTAGCGATATATTAAAACGCGCAATCCGCGAAGCGCCTTCTGTAGTGTTGCGCGAAGGTGGCGTGATAGCGGATGGTTATGATGCCGAACTTGATGAATTGCGCAACATACAAACCAACCATGGTGATTTTTTATTGCAGTATGAAGCTGCTGAAAAAGCGCGCACCGGCTTACAAAACCTAAAAGTTGAGTTTAATAGTGTGCACGGTTTTTACATTGAAATCAGCCGTACACAGGCTGAAAATGCGCCGCCCGAATACCGTAGACGTCAAACGCTGAAAAATGTAGAACGCTTTATCACGCCTGAACTGAAAGCGTTTGAAGACAAAGTGCTCAGTGCAAATGACAGAGCGCTGGCACGGGAAAAAATGTTGTATGAGCAAGTGCTTGAATCGTTAGTGCCGCATATTCGCGAACTGCATATGAATGCAGGAGCAGTGGCTAGTTTAGATGTGTTGTGCTGTTTTGCCGAGCGCGCAGAAGCGCTGCACTATGTACAGCCCATCTTTACCCAAGAGCCCGGTTTGTCTATCGAAGCTGGTCGGCATCCAGTGGTGGAAAGCATTACCCAGCCTTATGTTTCCAATGATATCGTGCTCAACCCATATCGCCAGTTGTTGTTGATCACCGGGCCGAATATGGGTGGTAAATCGACGTTCATGCGCCAGACTGCATTGATTGTATTGATGGCGTATTGCGGCAGCTTTGTGCCTGCTGGTGTTGCTAATATCGGTGAGATTGACCGTATCTTTACGAGGATTGGCGCATCGGATGATTTGGCCGGTGGGCGATCTACCTTTATGGTAGAAATGACTGAGACTGCCAATATTCTGCATAATGCGACCGATAAAAGCTTAGTGTTATTAGACGAGATTGGCCGTGGTACCAGCACATTTGATGGTTTGAGTCTGGCTTGGGCGGTGGCGAAGCAACTACTAGACAAAAACAAATCACTCACCTTATTTGCTACCCATTATTTTGAGCTGACCCGTATTGTAGATGACGCGAAACATGCAGCGAATGTGCATTTGGATGCGGTGGAACATGGTCAGGGCATTGTATTTTTGCATAAAGTGGAAGAGGGTGCTGCCAATCAAAGTTACGGTATCCAAGTAGCGCAACTGGCAGGCATTCCCAAGCCAGTGTTACAGTTGGCAAAACGTAAATTAATGCAGTTAGAAAATAACCAAATCACACAAAATACACACCAGTCCGATATGTTTGCAGCGGTTGAGGAACCTGTAGCGGTCATAAGCCATCCAATTGTTGCTGAGTTAGAGGCTATCCAGCCAGATGATTTAACACCCAAGCAAGCCCTTGAACTGGTTTATCAACTTAAAAAATTACTGAATGAATAGGACATTGCCATGAAAAACCCAGCCATTACCCAAACCGCTATTCACGATATTATTGCGCAACGTTGGAGTCCACGTGCTTATGATACAAGCAAACCCGTGAGCCAAACCCAATTGATTAGCTTGCTGGAAGCTGCACGTTGGGCACCTTCCTGTTTTGGCGATCAGCCATGGCGTTTTGTGGTGTGCGATAAATCTACTAATCCGCAGGCGTGGCAAAAAGCTTATGAATGTCTAGTGCCGGGTAACCAAGTGTGGGCGCAACATGCACCAGTGTTGATTTTAATTTGCGCCAGTAACTTATTTACGCATAATCAAAAACCAAACCGTTGGGCACCTTATGATACTGGTGCAGCTGCAGAAAACGTATGTCTGCAAGCCACGGCGCTTGGCTTATCCGCCCACCAAATGGGTGGCTTTGACGCCGCCAAAGCGCAAGCTGCATTTGCGGTACCAGAGCAATTTTCAATGATGGCGATGATGACGGTGGGTTATGCTGCTCCCGCGGACGTGTTGCCTGATGACTTACGTGAGCGCGAGAGTGCGCCAAGAGCTCGTCGCCCGTTGGGGGAGTTGTTTTTTAATGGGGTCTGGGATAAAGCCATCCTCTGATAGATGCTCTCTGATAGAATATTGGATTAAATTTAATTAATGAAACATTAGGGGTTTTTGGTATGGCTGTGCTCACACTCAACAAAGCAAACTTTAAATCAACCATCGAAAACAATCCGTTTGTGATTGTGGACTTCTGGGCACCATGGTGTGATCCGTGCGTAGCGTTTACGCCTACATTTGAAGCGGCCGCAGAAAAAAACCCTGACATTGTGTTTGGTATGGTAAACACTGAGACAGACCCTGAAATTTCAGAGTACTTTGAAGTAAATCAAATTCCAGGTATTTTGGTGATTCGTGAGCAAGCTGGTATTCATGCACAGGTAGGTGAAATTGGTGCGCCAGCTTTTGATGAAATCATTAAGTGGGCACGTGAGTTTGATATGACGCCAGTGCGTGAGTATTACGCAGCCAATCAAAAGTAATGGACGGATAAATTAAAAAGCCACGCAATTGCGTGGCTTTTTTATGGCAAGCTGTTCAGAATCCGCCAGTGGTAATGATGCGTACCAGGTAAAAAGCGCCAATTGCCATCATGATGTACATGGGGATGTCTCCCGCTTTAGACTTTTCAGTCTTGGAAGGAGAAGACGTCCAACGGTTAAATAACCAACCAGCAAAAATGATGACAGGAATCATCAGCATACCGGTGGTGGATTCAAATAGTCGACCCACCATTGATTTTAGCCAACCGCCATCTTTAAAGAATTCTATACCAAGGCCCACTAATCCGATCAGTACCAACAAGAAGGAGACGATAGACACAATCGTGCTGACTTTGCTATTGGGATCTATCTTTGCATTTTTGGCGTATTTGTTTGGATCCATTACTGCTCCTTGCATATGCAAATCATCAGTTAGGTGTTAAGTACTTGGCCGGATCAACCGATTTACCTTGCTGTCTGATTTCAAAGTGTAACTTAACAGAGTTACTGTCTGTGTTACCCATCTCGGCAATTTTTTGTCCGGCCGCCACAATCTGACCTTCTTTTACAACCAGTTTACTATTGTGCGCATATACCGACAAAAAAGTTTTATTGTGTTTAATAATCACCAGATTGCCATAGCCTCTGAGGTCTGAGCCACTATAAATCACTTTGCCACTGCTTGCTGCATTGACTGCTTGTCCTATTGCGCCGGCAATATCAATCCCTTTATTGGAGGCCTCGTTAAAACTCGCCACTACTTTGCCGTTGGTGGGCCATGTCCAAGAAATGCTATCGTCTCCAGCCGTCTTTGTATCTGCGGGTTTGGCCGTAGTTGTTTCCGGGCTAGTGGTGGGTTTGGTGGCCACAACCTCGGTGGGTTTGGTTGTACTACGATTCAGCGCTTCTACACTAAAAGGCTCACGTACTGCTTTTGGTTGTGAGAGTATAGGCGTGACTGCCGGCGTGGTGGCTTTGGCTTCCGCTGCCACTGGCTCAGCTTTAATCGGGGTGACGATAACACCTTCTTCTGTAGTGGTAGCAACAGGTTTTTCGGTATTACCATTCACGGGCAAATTGAGTTTTTGGCCAACTTTGATGGCGTAAGGCGGGCTTAAGTTATTAGCGCTCGCAATTTCTTTGTAGTCGTAACCAAATTCTAGGCCGATCGCGTAAAGCGTATCTCCCTTTTTGACGGTGTAGGTGTTGGGGCGCCAGTCTGTGCCAGCTTTATCTCCAGTGTTCTCTTTGGTTTCGGGCGCATTTGGTTTGCTAGTGGATCCATTTCTATCGATGACAGGGGCGGGTGGACTGCTTGCGCAAGCAATTAAACCAAGGTAAATAAATACGAGAAAAATTTTTTGTAAGGTCATCACTATGCAGTTGTGCCGCCAAGCAAGGGCACAAATTTAACGGTTTCCAGTTTAGTTTGTTTAAATTCAGTGGCAGTACGCTCTATTAGGTATAAGGTTTGAGAAGTTGTCCCTACCGGAATCACCATTCTGCCCCCCACAGCTAGTTGCGCTAGCAATTCTTCAGGAATATGGCTCGCTGCAGCCGTCACAATAATGCCATGAAATGGCGCATAGGCAGCCAGACCAATACTGCCATCGGCATGGTCTAGTTTGACATTACTGCATTTGAGCGTTCGCAGGTGACTGCGTGCTTTCATCACTAATGGACGTATACGCTCTAGGGAGAATACTTCATCTGCAATTTTAGAAAGCACCGCGGTTTGGTAGCCACAACCTGTACCAATTTCTAGCACCTTGCTCAAAGCACCGCCGTTGCGTAACACTTCGGTCATACGCGCGACAATATAGGGCTGCGAAATGGTTTGACCAAAGCCAATCGGCAAAGAGACATCCTCGTATGCACGAATAGACAAAGCTTCATCGACAAAAATATGACGGGGGATTTCACCCATGGCAGACAACACGAGTTCATCTTTAATCCCTTGCTCGCGCAAACGCGAGAGCATGCGCTCACGGGTGCGCGAAGAAGTCATGCCGATACCAGATTTAGAGGAAGGTCTGAGTAATGCCATGGTAATTACTTACTTATCCAGTCTTTGAGCTCTGTTAGCTGACTGTGTTTGGTGAGATCCACTTGAATAGGTGAGATGGACACGTGGTTGTGCGCAATTGCATAAAAATCGGTGCCCACTCCACCATCATTCGGCTGCCCTGCAGCACCTACCCAGTATACGGTCTCACCACGCGGGGTTTGCAGTTGAATCACAGGTTCCGCCTTGTGGCGTTTACCTAGACGAGTGATAGAGCGACCTTGAATTTCATTGTAGGGAATATCCGGCACATTGATATTCAGTAGCGTGGGTGATTTTAATGCAGTTTTGGCATAGTGCTGAACCAGCTCTACCGTAATGCGCGCAGCGGTCTCAAAATGCGTTGCGTTATGTTGCGACATTGAAACAGCAAAAGATGGAATATCGAGCAAATAGCCTTCCATCGCAGCGGCAACGGTGCCAGAGTAAATCGTGTCATCGCCCATGTTGGCGCCATCATTGATGCCGCTCACCACCATGTCAGGCATCTCGTCCATCAACCCTGTCAGTGCAATATGCACACAGTCTGTAGGTGTGCCGTTCACATAATAAAAGCCATTGTTTGCTTTGCGCACGCTCAAAGGGCGGTCTAAGGTCAATGAGTTGCTGGCACCACTGCGGTTACGTTCGGGTGCCACGACGGTGATGTCGGCAATTTTGGCAAGATGTGTCGCTAGAATATTGAGACCAGGGGCAAAATAGCCGTCGTCGTTAGAAATTAAAATTCGCATGCACTAATTATAATGGTTTTACTAGTCTTGTCAGCGAGCATATCAGCTAAGTTTTATGGTGCAAATGCGATTTTATCCATTTTGCATAAAAAATCGCACAACCAAAAAAAATAAGACTCAGTAAGACTTCTAAAAGCGCTAGCCCTGAAGACAATCCATGCTCGGACCATGCACGCACCACCCCTTCGGTGAAGTAGAACAAAATGAGCATGGAGGCCCATTGATAGGTGTAGCGTTTGCCACGCAAAATACCAAACAGTGGTAACAATAAAGGTAATACTTTGAGTACTAGCATACTCCCGTTAGGTTTTAACGGCGCCAACCAGAGTTCCCATGCCACGCACAGCATAATCAGCGCAATCAGGCTTATGCTAGCGCCAATATGAAGTGCGCGTATCATGCTCGACACGCTTTTGCCATGTTGACTAATGCTGCACGTGCTTCCTCAGCATTGGTGATGGGCGTTTCAAAATCAAAGCGCAGACGCTGTGCGGTTTTGGTATGAGCGCGCACATCAAAGCCAAATTTATCAATGCCTATCATTTCTGCGGCGTTGGCATGTACCCTATGATAATGTTGGCAATAGGCTAACAGGTTGTGCGCATGGTCTTGATTCATGTGTTCAATAATGCTGGGTTCTTCGATAAACAGCGGGTGGGTCGGTAATTGCATTTCATCACCAGTAATCCAGCCCATTTTGCCAAACCCCGCAATATAACGTGCTTGCGTGATGTAAAGGGTGTAAAAAGTAAAGTCGTGCATATCAAAGTATTGCTCGGCTTGTGGCAAATAGCGCAAATAACGCTCGCGCATCAGTATGTTTTGCTTATCTGTTTGTTCCGCTTTAGCAAGCAGGGTCAATCTGGCATTGGCTTGCAAATCCTCTGCACCGGCAAATACCACTAATGAGACATGCGCATTATGCGCGATGTTTTTGGTGTGTTCGGCAATGGTACTAATCAGAATGGTGGGCATGCCTTGGTGGTTGAGCACAAACGGAGCGACCGAACCAAACGGGTAACCGGTAAACTTAGCCGAGTGGGTAGACAGGATGCCTGAATGCGTGCTGAATAAAAATCGTTGGGCTTCTTGAGTGAGTGACATGATGCTATTGGCTCAGTTTCATCGTGGTTTCGGCCAAGCGTTTACCTAGCGCCATGCATAATTTGCGTTCGTCTTCGGTAATGGGTTTGTCATCCATTGCGCCACCAATATGGCTTGCACCATAAGGCGTGCCACCCGATTGGGTGCTGCTTAACATGGGCTCGGAGTAGGGTAAGCCCACGATGAGCATGCCGTGATGCATTAGCGGCAACATCATGGTGAGTAAAGTACTTTCGTTGCCACCATGCATGGATCCACTCGAAGTAAATACGGCGGCAGGTTTGCCGATAAGTGCGCCTTTTAGCCATAAACCCGCTGTACCATCTAAAAAGTATTTCATGGGGGCGGCCATATTACCAAATCTGGTCGGGCTACCTAGGGCGACGCCAGCACAGGCTTCTAAATCAGCCAATTCTGCGTAAGGCGCGCCATTACTGGGAATGTCCGGTTCTGTTGCCTCACAATTGGCGGAGACTTTTGGCACGGTACGTAAACGTGCTTTTACCCCGGGTACGCTTTCAACGCCTCGGGCAATCAATTGTGCCATGTCACGCACGGCGCCACCTTGTGAATAATAGAGCACTAAAATTTCGGTCATGGATGGCCTTAAAAAATTGAATTAATCAAAACTGAAACTATACACAACATCCAACGCATTCTCTGAACCGGCCTTGGTTTCAATGGCAATTCTTCTTGTAAATTGATAAGTTAGCTTGGCCACGTTCAATAAACCAAAAATACTTTTTTCATAGCCGATGGTCAATTGGCGATTGATGCGTTTGCCCACATTCACACTGTAGTTGGTGGCATTACTGCCTTTAATGTCCAAACTATCCAGCCCGGCAATGTTGGCAATACGTGATTGTAACGGCACAGAATCGCCTTGCGATAGCAACGCTCCAGCTGCCACCGAGAGTAACGCCAATTCGCTGTTGCCAGCTTCGGACATTGGCCTGCCTAACACCAATAAGGACAATTTGTCGTCGTTGGTGGTTTCCGGCTCGGAGACTAATTTAAGTTGAGGTGTTTTGATATCACCGCTGAGTTTTACCCCCACTTTGGTGGGCTCAAGGTTGCGCATGGCCACCACATTGAGCCCTGCATTTGAGATAGGACCACTCAGATTAATTTGACCTGTTTCAATATTCAATAATTGTCCGTAAGCCAAATAAGTACCATTGACGTCTAGTGCTCCCAACGCTTCTAACTGTGAGATGGGCCCTGTGAGTCTGACTTGTCCACTTAGTGCTGCATTCAGACCTTGTCCGCGTAGCATAAATTGACGGCTTTCATCGAAGGGTACGGTTGGTTTTTTGCCAAAATCGATGTTCAGTACACCAAACACCAAGCCGAGTTTGGGGGTGGTTTGTTGGTCATCTTTGCCTAGAATGATTACATCATCGTCTAGTGTTGGTCTGCCAGCTTTTGGGAGTTCGACTAAGCCACGGTGTACTTTAAACTGGCCATTAATCAGAGCGAGTTGACCATTTAATTGCATATTGCCGTCGCCACTCAGCACAATCAAACGGTCGGTACGTGACAGCGCGGTAAGTCGGTCGGCTTTTACATTCAAGTTAAGTTGCACAGGGCGTTGAATAAAATTGGCCTTGCCTTGCGCTGTCAAGGTCCCGGTTTTGCCTGCAAAATCCAGTTGTTTTACGGTGAATGACTCCTCAGAAAAGCTTGCATCCAATACCCCTTGATTTAGCACAACTCCTTGACTTGGGATCAAAATAGATAGACTTGACCCGCGCATATATCCATTTAATGTTGGTGCTGCTAAAGTGCCATTGGCATCCACCATCATGCTTAATGCACCTTCTATATGGGTGTCGGCGTCATGCAGGGTCAACCAGTCGAGGTGCTGCAAATCGGCATCGGCATGTAAAGCCAGAGGCGCTTGTTGACTCAGCATAAACCCATTTTTAGTGCTGGTCACGGCGGTGCTTAATTTGGCTTGTGCGGTGCCAGCGTGACTAGATACAAGTTTGGTCTCTGCTACGATTTGGTTGTTCACAGCTTTTAGACTGAACGCCAAGCTGCTTATGCCCATGGCTTGTTTCGTTTGTTCTAACGCATCCAACAGCACCACATCGCCATCTGCACGCGTTAAGGTTACATCAACATTGATTTTCTCGGCTATTGCCACTTGCCATGCACCATTTAACCTTAAAGTTTGTTCAATGTGGGGTGAATTAAACCCTAGGTATGTTTGCAGCACTTGTAGGGGTAATTGCTGGATGCGCCCTTGCGTGGTGAGCATCGCTTTGCCATTGGCTTGGGTGCTTGTAGGTTGATACGAAAACGAATCTAAATACACTTGCCCTTCTGCCACTTGCAATTGCATGTCTTTTAACAAAAAGCCATTGTTGGTGCTAAACGACATGGGTGCGGGTTGACTTAAACGCAGTGTTTTACTATCTGCGCTGGTAAGCGTTTGAATCGCCCCTTGCCAGTCTTGGCCATTGAGGCCACCAGTGATTTTGGTCTTTAAACCCAAGCTTGCATCTTGCTTATCGGTATTTTGAATGTCGAGTGTAAGTTGGTGCTGGGCTAGGTTACCGCTTAAATTAAGCTGGACGTTGATAGGTTTAGTGTCCGCAGATTCTGCATCGCCTTTAATTAAGCCATCAATCGTTACAACGTTTTCAAGTGGCGCGGTTGAAAGGGTAGAGAACTGGCCTTTGGCTTGAAATTGCTTCACATATACTTGGTCAGGCAAACGCAGGGCTGAGCCATCCATTTGATATTGGTATCGGTAATGGTCGTTGGCATGGGTAATCGCGCCATTCCCCTTGACAGTGCCTGCAAAGCCCGCCATGAGTTGATCCAACGCAGGAAAGTTAGCCACCCACCGTAAGGAGTTGCGTTGGCTGTCGTTAGGGTTAAGTCCACCATTTAACTTAAATTGGTTGCCTGCCAGTTCGGCAGTTAAATCTAAATCGGACAACACAAAATCCACTAGAGTGGCGGTTGCGTTGAGCGTGAGCGGGTGTTGATTGATAACACTTTGCTGAGATTGCACCACCACCTGCATGGGCTGTTGACCGCTGAGTGCGCCCTGCGCATTGAGGGACATATTGAGTACCCCCTTGAGTTGCGGATGAATATGCGCAGCATCTAGCGCCTGCAGTTGCACTTGTAAATTGGCCGGCATTTGGTCTTGCAAGCTGACCGTAGCATCTAGGGCAATCAAGTTGGTTTGCTCCAAGCCAGTGGCAGGCACAATCACAAATTGGCTAGACGTTGGTTGGTAGTGATGCAGTGCATGGAGTTTCATGTTAGCCAAATCACCGCTGATATCTGCTTTGAGTTGATAGGGCGTAGTACCCGCAGGTTGCTCGGCTTGCAGCATGCCGTTAAGTGCAAACGGCTTTTTGTTGACCATGTCTAGGTTGGTCTGTAGTTGCCCCCAAGGGCTATCCGCCACTTGCAATGCAAGCTGCAAGTTTTGTGGATTAGCATTGAGGTTAAAGCGGATGGCTTTTAGTGTTTGTGTTTCATCGGCTTGTTCAATCACTAACTCATCAATCAGTCCTTGTTTTAGCGAGATGGGTAGGGGTAAATCAATATGCTCAGGCAGGGCATTTGCCGTCGTGTTTGTTGAGATGTTGGTTTGCGGCTTAAACGTGAGCTTGGCTTGTTTGGCGTGGAAGCGTGCCACCGTGAGCTCGCCCGAGGCGTTTAAGCTGAGCGTTAAATTAGATTCAATACGGTCAACACGCAAGAATGCGTTGCCCAGATCCACCTCAAATTGCTTGATGTTGGAATACACCAGTAAGTGAGCCGCGAGCACCAGTTGCGGGGTTACAATTAAGCTCATGCACAGGCCGATAACAATGCTAAGCCGAGCCATCTGTTTTGAGGACGTTAACAACCTTTTGCGAAATTGGGCTGAAGTTAACAATTAAAAACTCACTCCCAAATTAAAATGTAAACGATAGTCTTTGGTTTCTTCACCATAGGCGATATCTGCGCCGACTGGACCAACCGGGCTACGCCAACGCACCCCCAAGCCATAGCCATAAGCCGGTTCGTAATCACGCCAATCATTCGCCGCGTTACCAAAATCTACAAATGCGGCCGCCCCCCATGATGAGGTGAGCCATTGCACAATCTCTGTGCTACCTGTGAGTAAAACGCGACCACCCAAAACGGCATCACCCTCTTGCACCCCTAACGATTGGAAGGCGTAACCACGCACAGATTGGTCGCCACCGGCGCGGAATAAATACGTGGCGGGGACGCTCATAGAGCCTGAGACCAAGCCCACTTCTAATCGACCAAGAAACTGCGTTCTATCTCCAAGTGGATAAAATCCTTGCAGTTTGGCCTGCGATTGTAAGAACCGACCATCGGATAAGCGTTCGATTGGCGCCACTTGAAATTGGGATGAAAATATCACCCCCTTGGTAGGAATCAAATCGTTGTCCAATTTGCGCAGATTTAAACCGTAGGCAAACGTCGCGGCTTTATTAAACTCTGTCGATTCGCCATCGATGGTTAAAAATTCATACAGCAAGTTGGCACCCACAAACTGCTCAAAGCTGCGGTTACCCCAGGTGCGCTTGACGCCGTTGTTGATGGCGGTGGTAATTTGGCCTTCCACGTTGGTGCGTACCACACTGTTATTAATACTGTCGCGGTAGCCTTTGGCATCGGTCATAAACGCAATGTTGGAGGTGGCAGCCTGCAAACGTTGCTCTAGACGTAATGATGTATCCCACAACAGCCCACGCTGAAACAAATTGCGGTCGGTATAGTTCAACACTACGCGCGCACCGGTATTAGTGCTCCCACCCACTCCAATACTCACGCTTTTTTGCTCGCGTTCTTGCACATCCACAATTACATCCGCCAAACCATCTTCAGACAATGCTTGAGTTGCAGCACTGACGGAGACGCGATTGAATTTTCCGGTTTCTTGCAACGTACTTTGAAACTGCAATAAGGTGCTTTGTTGATAGACATCGCCCGGTTTGATGGGGTTGATATTGTTAACCAATGCTGGTGGGTAGTGGTTTAAGCCTTTAATTTGTAGCTTGCCTAAGCGGACACTTTTACCACTATCAAAGGTGAGCGATAGCGCAGCCTGATGGGTTTTTGGGTCAATAATTGCCTGACTTTGTTCTAACTTGGCATTGGGGTATCGCTCGGACAATAGGGTGGTGAGTGTGCTGCCTTTGGCTTCAGACCATGCTTGCTGTGTGAACGGTTGGCCAACAGGCAATCGCCAGCTTTGTTGCAATGATTCCACCGTGGGTGGCTGGTCTGTAGTCGCGTTTGATACTTCGCCTTTAAAGTTAAGATTGGCAACGCTGACAGTGGTGCGAGTGTTGAGGGTGATGACAAACACCGCTTCATTTTGCGTACTGGTTACTAAGCGAATATCAGGAGAAAAATAACCTTGAGTCGACAATAGGTCTTGCACATCTTGCGGTGTTTTTTGAATAAGCCGCAACCATTCGGCTTGGTCCAACCTTGGGTTATCCAAGGCCTCATGAATCGTTAAGTGCGCTTTTAACAGCGCTTCAATGCGCTCACTATCTGTGTCATTCGGCATTTCAGTGAGCTTGAAAACTGTTTGGTAGGGCGAGGATTTTTTAACTTGCAACAGTGTAGCTGGCTCGGCAAAGCTGAGAAGGGTAAAAAGCAAACAATACACGCACAGTAGCCATCTCGCGCTAACACCCATCGATGCCCAACGGTACTTTGAATACTGAATGTGCGTGATTAAAGCGATAGGCCAGACACCAATACAAAAAAGAGACTAAGAGTTGGGTTGTTTTCTTTGCTTATTTCTAAGCAGTAAATGCGTTTGGTGTTTTTCTATATCAAACAGTTCTATCGCTTTTGCTAAATCTGCTAGCTTGGCATAGCCATAGTTACGTGGATCAAAATCAGGAGCATTTTTTATAATGTTACTGCCTACTCCACCAAGGTTTGCCCAACCCTCTTCATTTGAAGCTGCGTCGATTGCAGAACGGAATAAGTTAATTAGCTTAGCGTCTTGTCTTAATTTATTGCCAGGAATTTTAGTGGATTCTTTTTCAGTATTTTCAATTATTGAGAATATCTCGGTGTATATAAAGCGATCGCAAGCGGCCACGAATGGCATGGGTGTTTTTTTCTCACCAAACCCATAGACGCGTTTCCCTGATTCGCGAATACGAGATGCTAAGCGCGTAAAATCACTGTCGCTAGATACGATACAGAATCCATCAAATTTTTCGGTATATAGCAAATCCATTGCATCAATGATCATGGCACTATCTGTAGCATTTTTGCCAGTTGTGTACCTGAATTGCTGAATAGGCTGGATAGAGTGGTTGAGTAAAACAGTTTTCCACTGTCCCAAATTTGGGGTTGTCCAGTCTCCATAAATGCGTTTTACGCTAGCAACACCAAATTTAGCGATTTCTGAAAGTAAGCCCTCAATAATCACTGCTTGAGCATTGTCTGCATCAATAAGTACTGCGAGAGTAGCGTTCGTTTCAGTAATGACGGCCATTACATTCTCTTTGTTAACTCAACCGCTTTACCAATGTAGTTGGCAGGCGTCAGCGCCAACAATGCTGTTTTGGCATCTGCCGGAATATCTAAAGTCGCGATAAACGCATGTAAGGAGGCTTTATTGATGCCGCCCTTGCCACGGGTGAGCTCTTTCAACTGCTCATAGGGGTTTTCAATGCCATAGCGTCGCATGACGGTTTGAATCGGCTCGGCCAACACTTCCCAGCTGTTGTCCAAATCTTCAGCCAAGCGCTGTGCGTTCACTTCTAATTTGTTTAAACCGCGCAGGCATGAATCAAAACCCAATAATGTGTAACCAAAGCCTACCCCCATATTTCTTAACACGGTAGAGTCAGTTAAATCGCGTTGCCAACGTGAAATCGGCAGTTTTTCAGCCATGTGGCGCAGAATCGCATTGGCCATCCCCAGATTGCCTTCCGAGTTCTCAAAATCAATCGGGTTCACTTTGTGCGGCATGGTGGAAGAGCCAATTTCGCCCGCTTTGACTTTTTGTTTAAAGTAGCCAACCGAGATATAACCCCAAATGTCACGGTTCAAATCAATCAAAATGGTATTGATGCGCGCCAGCGTGTCGTATAACTCGGCCATGTAATCATGTGGTTCAATTTGAATGGTCATGGGGTTATAAGTAAGACCCAATGACGTCACAAACGATTTAGCAAAACTTTCCCAGTCAAAGGTGGGGTAGGCAGATAAATGGGCGTTGAAGTTGCCAACTGCACCGTTGATTTTGCCCAATATTTCACCATTGGCAAGCTGGGTTTGCTGACGTTTCAAACGGTACACCACGTTGGCTAACTCTTTACCCATGGTGGTGGGGCTGGCAGTTTGACCGTGCGTGCGTGATAGCATGGGCTGATCGGCCAATTGGCTTGCCAACTCGGACAAGCGTGCAATTAAATTGTTTAAGAAGGGCAACATCACGCTGTCACGGGCAGATTTCAGCATCAAGCCATGTGACAAGTTGTTGATGTCTTCTGAAGTGCATGCGAAGTGAATAAACTCACTAGCTTTTTTGATTTCAGGATTGCCGTCAAACTTTTCTTTAAGCCAATATTCCAGCGCCTTCACGTCATGGTTGGTACGAACTTCAATGGCCTTCACTTGTGCAGCATCGGCTTCGCTAAATTGTTCAATGGCTGCATCTAACTCTTTAATGGTTTCTGCGCTAAAAGGTGCAATTTCTTTTAAATCTGTAGCTGCTGCCAACGCTTTGAGCCATTCTACTTCCACCCAAGCACGGTGCTTGATCAGCGCATATTCACTGAAAAACGGACGCAAAGCATCGAGTTTTGATTGATAACGGCCATCAAGTGGGGAGAGAGCATTGAGCGTAGTAAGTGACATAACAAAAGAAAAATAGCGTTTTGGAAAAAACGCTATTTTACGCTGATTGTGAGGCTTAAGCTACGAAAACTGCTGTTTAGGCAAAGCTCATCATATCCACAAATTGATTCACAGGGGTTGCTTCAAGCTTGGCTTGATCTAGGCATAGATTCAAAACTTCCGCTTGTTTGTTAGCATCAAAACGGCGTGCCAAATTCACTTTGAATTTTTTCACCAGTTCCGGAATGCCTTCACCACGGCGGCGGCGATGACCAATCGGGTATTCAACAGCGATATTGCTAGAGCTTGTGCCATCTTTAAAGAACACTTGGATGGCGTTAGCAATCGAGCGTTTTTCTGGGTCGTGGTAATCTTTGGTGTACTCGGCTTTTTCTACACATGCCATTTTGTCGCGGATGGCGTCAATGCGTGGGTCGGCCGCTGCAGCATCTTCGTAATCTTGCGCGGTGAGGCTGCCTTTGAGCAAACCAACGGCCGCCATGTATTGAATGCAGTGATCGCGGTCTGCAGGGTTGTCGAGGGGACCCGTTTTATCAATGATGCGAATGGCTGATTCGTGGGTGGTGATTACAATTTTTTCAATTTGCGCAATTTGGTCCAGCGTTTGTAATTTGCTACCCACTTCGGCATTCAATTGAAATGCACATTCCACTGCTGTTTGTGCATGGAATTCTGCAGGGAAAGAGATTTTGAACAATACTTGTTCCATCACATACGAGCCGTAAGGGCGCTGGAATTTAAACGCATTCCCCTTGAACAGCACATCATAAAAGCCCCAAGTTTTGGCGGTAAGTGCTGATGGATAGCCCATTTCACCTTGCAGTGTCATCCAAGCTAAACGCACGGCACGTGATGTAGCATCACCCGCTGCCCAAGATTTACGGGAGCCGGTGTTAGGCGAGTGGCGATAGGTGCGCAAACTTTGGCCATCCACAAATGCATTAGACACAGCGTTAATAATGTCTTCTTTATTGCCGCCCAATAGTTTGGTCACCACAGCGGTAGAGGCGATTTTGACTAAAATCACATGATCCAAACCCACACGGTTAAAGCTGTTCTCTAGGGCTAGTACGCCTTGGATTTCGTGCGCTTTAATCATGGCAGTGAGCACGTCTTTGATGGTCAGCGGTGCTTTGCCTTCGTTGATATTTTTGCGTGACATATAATCGGCCACCGCCAAAATGCCGCCCAAGTTATCCGATGGGTGACCCCATTCAGCGGCTAACCAAGTATCGTTAAAGTCTAACCACCGTATCATCGCGCCGATGTTGAACGCTGCCAAAATAGGGTCTAGCTGATAATTCGTCCCCGGCACTTTGGCACCGTTAGGCACAACCGTTCCTGCAATCACTGGGCCTAATAATTTGGTACAGGCTGGGTAATCCAAAGCCTCAAAACCGCAACCTAGGGTATCCATTAAGCAGTTGCGCGCAGTGTCAAACGCTTCAACTGATTTTATTTCGTAATCGGCAACGTAGTTGGCGATATCGACGATGACTTGGTCGGGGGCTGGGCGGACGTTAGAGATATGACTCGACATATTGAATAACTTTCTAAATTTGAATTAACGTTGGTTCAGTGGTACGAATGGTCTGTTATCCGGCCCGGTATACTCTGCATTCGGGCGAATAATCTTGTTATCAATGCGCTGTTCAATCGCGTGGGCAATCCAACCCGTGGTGCGAGAAATCACAAAAATAGGGGTGAACATGCCAGTAGGGATGCCCATCATGTGATAGCTGGATGCGCTATACCAATCTAGATTGGGGAACATTTTTTTCTCGTTCCACATGATTTCTTCAATGCGGGCCGAAATATCAAACAGTTTCATATTGCCTGCATCTTCACAGAGTGACTTGCTGACCGCCTTGATGGACTCATTACGTGGATCTGCAATCGTGTAGACAGGATGGCCGAAACCAATAATGATTTCCTTGCGTGCCATGCGGGCTTTAATGTCGGCCTCTGCTTCATCTGCCGTTTGGTAGCGCTCAATAATTTCCATGGCCGCTTCGTTAGCACCACCATGTTTTGGGCCACGCAAAGCACCAATCGCACCGGTGATGCATGAATACATATCAGACAAGGTGCCCGAAATAACGCGTGCCGTGAAGGTTGAGGCATTAAATTCATGCTCAGCATACAACACCAGTGAGGTGTTCATTGCCTTGACGTGAAGCGCAGAAGGTTTTTTGCCATGCAGGATATGTAGGAAGTGCGCAGCAATCGAGTCGTCATCGGTTTCAACCTCAATACGCACGCCTTTGTGGCTATAGTGATACCAATAGATAAGAATAGAGCCAAAGCAGGCAATCAGGCGATCGCCTAGCGTCTTTGCGCCTTCAGTATTACGGTCAAGCGCCTCCGGCTCGAGTGTTCCCAACATTGAGCAACCGGTGCGCATCACATCCATAGGGTGCGCATTGGCTGGAATCTGTTCCAATACTGTTTTAAGTGCATTGGGCAGGCCGCGCAGCTTTTTGAGCTTTTGATGATAAGCGGCAAGTTGCGTTGCGTTGGGCAACTCCCCGTGAATCAACAAATAAGCGACTTCCTCAAACGTGGCATGTTTTGCCAGTTCGATGATATCGTAACCACGATAGTGCAAATCATTGCCAGTGTGACCCACCGTACAAATGGCAGTGCTCCCTGCAGATACACCAGCTAAGGCAACCCCTTTTTTCTTCTTGGGTGCTTCCGTCACAATGTCTGTTGTAGTGTTCATCACATTCTCCATGAAACGCTATTTTTTAAATAATGAATCGAGTTTTTGCTCGTAGGCGTGATACCCCAAATGGTCGTAGAGCGCCATCCGTGTTTGCATGGTGTCTAGCACATTTTTTTGTGTGCCATCTCGTTTCACTGCTTGATATACATTTAAGGCAGCTTGATTCATAGCGCGGAACGCAGACAATGGGTACAGCACCATACTCACATCAGCAGATGCGAGTTCGTCTACGGTAAATAATGGGGTAGAACCAAATTCGGTGATGTTGGCCAACACAGGTACTTTGACGGCATCGACAAACTGCTTGTACATGCCCAATTCAGTCATGGCCTCTGGGAATATCATGTCAGCTCCGGCCTCAACGCAAGCGCATGCGCGGTCGATTGCAGACTGCAGGCCTTCCACCGCCAGCGCATCGGTACGTGCCATGATGACAAAATCGGCATCGGTTCTGGCGTCGACAGCGGCTTTTACGCGGTCTACCATTTCTTCCAAGCTTACAATCGCTTTATTGGGACGGTGACCGCAACGTTTTGCGCTGACTTGGTCCTCAATATGGACAGCGGCTGCGCCGGCTTTGGCGACACTTTTGATGGTACGTGCGATATTGAAGGCACCACCAAATCCAGTATCAATGTCCACCAGAAGAGGCGTGTCCACGGCATCGGTAATGCGGCGAACATCCACCAACACATCTTCCAAGGTAGAAATGCCTAAATCGGGTAAACCGAGCGAGCCCGCAGCTACCCCGCCACCGGACAGATAGATGGCCTTAAATCCTGATTGGGTCGCTAACATGGCGTGATAGGCATTGATAGCACCGATAATTTGTAGGGGTTTTTCTGCTGCTATTGCGGCTCTGAAGCGTGCGCCAGCTGATAGTGAAGTGGTCATGATGTTTACTTAATCCGTACTTAATTAAAAAAAGGCGAGGTTAGCCTCTTCAGAAATCGCCACATTGGTGAGTTTGGCTTTTTGCAAAATCTCCCAGAAATAGCGATACGTAGCTCGGTCATGCAGTTCACCAGCGTATTGAATCGGTCCCCAATCTGCTGCTTGGGCAGCCAGTAAAATATTGGCGGCGTCGGCTACTTCGTCATAATTGGGTTTCATCGCATCGACGATGGCTTGAATTTGGGTTGGGTAAATGCTCCACATGCGCATAAAGCCAAATTCATTGCGCGCACGACTGGCATCACTAAATGTCGTTTCTACATTTTTTAAATCCAGCGTCACGTTATGCGCAGGTACCACCCCATTGGCCAAGGCGGCTGAGACAACCTCGGTTTTGGCCCGTGCTAATAAGCGGTGGTCAAATTGTCCAGGGCTACGCATTGCACTGGCTGGGATTGCGCCATGATGTGCGCTGACAAAATCCATCAAGCCAAAATCCAACACTTGTAACCAAGGCAATTTAGCAATGGCGTGCACTTGGTTTAATGCGCCATGGGTTTCAATCAAAATATGCACAGGAATCACGCGGCTGATGCCATGGGCCGCAGCTACTTTTTGGATGTAAGCAATCATTTCCTCGGCTTGACTAATGTCAGTACATTTAGGAATAGTGATATAGCTCAGTACGTTGCCGGCACCGCCCACCAAAATATCAATGTCTTGTTTCCAAGCAGGGTGGGTGTAATCATGGATGCGAGCACCTGCCATGTGGTATTTGTTGGCCTCGGAATTCAGAACGCGCACGATCATTTCGGCGTGGTCGCGCTCTTGCCCGCTGGCTGCACCGTCCTCACAATCGCATGTAATATCAAATACTTGACCAATGGTGTCTTGCAATCCTAAGGCCTTGAGTATCAGCTTTTCGCTACCTGCAAAGTGCTCACAGGCAGGGATGAGCGGAAATGGTTTTTCTCCGCCAAACAAGGCTTCGCTTGGATGTGGTTTTGTTGAATTGCTCATGTTATGGCTTTCTCCGTGGCATCAAGACGGTGTAATCAAGGTCAAGCACTACATTGGGGTGGTAGCCACCCTCAGTTTTTGCCTGTGATATTTCTGCTGGGTTCATATTTTTTAGGCCCACCATGCGTAAGCGCAAAGCACCAAATTGTGGGTGATGGGGTAATTGCAAACGTTCTAGCACTTCGGTGTAGGTGTATATCGTGTCGCCGGCATAGCTAGGGTTGGCATGCGTGCCGCCATTAATGGCTAATATTTGCAGTGTGTTTTCCAAGCCTTCATAACTTAAAGCGCGGCAAGCAGAAATGACCACGCCACCATAGACCAAACGTTTTTTCATGGGGCTGGCTGCCATCATATGGGCATCAAAATGCAGGCGTGCATTATTTTGATATAAGCGCGTGGCAAGTGAGTGGTCGCTATCGTTAATGGTCATGCCAGCAGGGTGGTCAATGCGTTCACCCGCTTGGTAATCTTCCCAGAAGTGCTGACCACCGGTAGCGCTCGCAATTTCATGGTGAAAGCTAAGCGCATCAGGTACTTGTAAGTGTGATTCAGTCACTGAAGCTGGTAGTTCTGGCACTACAGTTTCTGGCGCCGGAGCTTCCAAATTGCGTTTGTGTACCATGACCCAACGCACCCAGCTTAATACTGGCGTTTGGTGTTGGTTGATGGCTGTTGAGCGTACCCACACCACCCCATTTTTTCCACTCGAGTTTTGTTTTAATCCAATCACTTGGCTGGAGGTGCTGAGTGTATCGCCTGCATATACAGGTTTTAAAAAACGCACATCGGCATAACCTAAATTGGCCACCGCATTAACTGAAATATCCGGAACGGTTTTGCCAAACGCAATATGAAACGCCAACAAGTCATCGACGGGGGTGTTGGGGTACCCCAATGAATGGGCAAACGGCGCACTGCAATGCAATGGGTTGCGTTCGCCAGTCAGCGCAATATACAAAGCGCTATCGCCCGAAGTGATGGTGCGCGGTGTGGCGTGTTGAATCACTTCATTGATTTTGAAGTCTTCAAAAAACCGGCCACTATTAATTTTGGTATTGCTCATCTCACGTCACTTTCGCGTTATTTTTTTCTGGCAATTTTGTTTTACAGGCATCAATTAAATAAAATCTTCTTCTAGTTCAGCAATGGCTTCATGCAACTGAATCAAGCGTTGTGCCGCTTTGATATGATGGTGCTCAACTAACTTATCGTTCACCACCACAGTGCCTTGCCCAGAGGCATTGGCCTCTTTTAATGCTTTGATAATTTCTCGGGCGTGCGCCACCTCGGTTGCTTTTGGTGTGTAGGCATCGTTGCAATAGGCAATTTGTGCAGGGTGCACCAGTGATTTACCATCCATGCCCATGTCACGGCCTAATCGGCAAGCATATTCAAAAGAATGCATGTTTTTAAAGTCGCTGGTGATGCCATCAATCACGCATCGACCATAGGCGCGTGCAGCCAATATTACTAATGATAACGAGGTGAGGATGGCTGAACGCTCATGCGTGACATGTGCATGCAATTGAGAAATCAAATCGGATGTCGCCATCACGATACAGATAATACGATCAGAAGCCGATGCAATTTCTTTGGCGTTAAGCACGGCAATCGGGCTTTCTATCATCACCATAATGGGCACATCTTTTCCACCCGCATCGTCTAATGCTTGTTGCGCTCTTAAAACGTCTTCGCGCGACTCTATATTAGGAAACAAAATCGCATCTGCACCAATATTGGCCACTGCTTTAATGTCGTCCGCACCCCAAATGGAATCCAAATCGTTCACGCGCACAACAACTTCGCGCTTGCCATAACCACCTTTTTTAACGGCAGCGACTACGTTTTCCCGAGATTGAATTTTGGCATCGATTAAGATGGGGTCGCCTAAATCCAATATCACAGAGTCCGCCGCTAAGGTCCGCGCCCGTTCCAGATAGTGGGTGTTACAACCAGGCACATACAGCATAGAACGTCTTGGGCGTAAGCAGTATTCCATAGTGTTTATCCAATTAAGGTTTGCGAATAATAATGAATTGAAAACGATTATATAGATATCATTTCAAGTGTGTCAACATATATCTTATGTCTTATATAAGATATAAAACAGTAGACAACTGAATTATGCCGTGTTATAAATACGCCTAACTAGCTGAGCTTTCATTTGGCTGCGCTAAAAAATGGTTTCTAAATGTAATGTTTGAATTGCGTATATAAGGTATTCAATAAAGCGTATGGGTCATGAAAATTTAATGCACAGGACAATCAATATGGATAAGCAATTTAATTCTCCAAGCTACAGGCCACTCTACGATCAAATTAAGGTGCTCATTACGCAGAGCCTGATTGGTGGGGAGTGGCGTCCCGGTGAGATGATCCCCAGTGAGGTGGATTTGGCTATGCGCTATAAGGTGAGCCAGGGCACTGTGCGTAAGGCCATAGATAGCTTGGCAACTGAGAATATTTTGATTCGTCGTCAAGGCAAAGGCACTTTTGTGGCAACGCACAAAGAAGATGACATTAAATTGCGATTTCTGCGCCTGACTGCTGAAAATGGACAGAAAGAGTTGTTGCAGAACGAGTTTATATCTTGCGAGAAAACCAAAGCCAATGTACATATTTCCAAGGTGCTGGATATTAAAGCAGGTGCGGCCACCATTGAAGTTAAGCGTTTGCTCACATTTTCTGGCAGACCTCTGATTTATGACCACATTATTGTGCCGGCAGCGCCCTTTAAAGGTTTAAACAGCACCAAGGTTGAAGAAAGTAACGGCTCCATGTACAGCATGTATGAGTCTCAATTTGGCATTCGCATGATTCGAGCAGAAGAACGCTTAAAAGCGGTGGGCGCGGAAAAAGAAGTGGCTAAAGCGTTAGGGCTACAAGATGGTTACCCATTGTTAAGTATTGAACGTGTTTCGTTTACGTATGGGGATAAGCCGATGGAGTGGAGATTAGGGCTATGCCTCACGGACGATCATCACTACATGAGCGAGCTTGAGTAAGGTGCTTTTGAAAATTAGCTCCAGCGTTGTTGGATTCGCTTGCCGTACTAATCGTACTAATCGTACTGTCTACGCTTATCCGCCTAGCTGGAACAAATTTTGAAAAGCACTGAATGGTTGAAATTTAAAACATATACCAATTGGATTAAGTGATGGACGATTTAAAAAAACGCGCGTTGGATTACCACCAATTTCCTATTCCAGGGAAGTTGAGCGTGGAGTCATCCAAGCCTTGCACAACGCAAGAAGATTTGTCATTGGCTTATACGCCGGGTGTTGCAGAGCCTGTGCGCGAGATTCATGCGGACCCAGCCAATGCTTATAAATACACTAACAAAGGCAATTTAATTGCAGTAATTACCGATGGTACTGCAGTGTTGGGATTGGGGGATATGGGTGCGCTGGCGAGTAAGCCTGTGATGGAGGGTAAAGCCGTTTTGTTTAAACGCTTTGCAGGTATTGATGTGTTTGATATTGAAGTGAATGCGAAATCGCCAGATGACTTTATCCAAACTGTGGTCAATATTGCGCCTACATTTGGCGGTATTAACTTAGAAGACATTGCTGCGCCGCACTGTTTCTACATTGAAGATGAATTAAAAAAACGCCTAGATATTCCTGTGTTTCATGATGATCAGCACGGTACTGCCGTGATTGTGGCAGCTGCGTTGCTGAACGCGTTAGAGCTCCAAGGCAAAACGCTAGCCCGCGCCAAGATTGTATTTTTAGGCGCGGGTGCGGCGGGTTGTTCCTGTGCAAAATTACTTAAATTAATGGGCGCCACCAATATCACAATGGTGGACAGAACGGGTGTACTTGATACTAACCGTGCAGATTTACATGACAATAATCGTGAGTTGGCGGTAGCGCCTTCAACCAATAAGACCTTGGTAGACGTGATGCCCGATGCAGATGTGTTTATTGGGGTGTCAGCCAAAAATGCGCTAGATGCAAGCTTGATTAAAGCGATGGCCAAAAATCCTATTGTGTTTGCTTTGGCGAACCCAGACCCAGAAGTGTTGCCCAGCGCTGCTTTTGCTGTGCGCGATGACTTGATTATGGCCACTGGACGTAGCGATTTTCCTAATCAAGTAAATAACGCGCTGTGCTTTCCATACCTGTTTAGAGGTGCATTGGATGCCAAAGCCAAAAAAATTACCGACAAGATGAAAGTGGCCGCTGCCAAAGCACTCAGTGCGCTGGCGCGTGAGCCAGTGCCTGCGGAAGTGTTGGCAGCGTATCAGTTGCAATCTCTAAGTTTTGGCAAAGACTACATTATTCCAAAGCCATTTGATCCAAGATTGATGAAATATGTATCCACCGCAGTGGCAGAGGCGGCCGAATGATTGCAAAAAAGACCATCAAGCAACGGCCTAAGAATCTAAACCTGTTCACGATTCGATTGCCGATTAATGCGGTGGTTTCGATTATGCATCGGGCCAGCGGTGTAGTGCTTTTCTTGATGCTGCCAGCCGTGTTGTGGGTGTTGCAGCAATCATTAGCCAGTGAGGCGGATTACTTGAGGATTTCCAGCGGTTTTCAACATTGGGTGTTTAAGTTAATTTTGGTTGGCATGGCATGGGCGTTTTTTCATCACTTCTTTGCAGGTATCCGCCATTTGGCGATGGATGTGCACTGGATGACCAGTTTACAAAAAGCCCGATTTTCCAGCCGAGTGGTGCTGTGGATGGTGGCTATGTCTGTAGTGATGTTTGCTTGGTGCATTTGGTAAGCGCTTATGTTGATTGAATTACTAACCGATCGCTATCCCGGCATGCGCCAATGGCTCACTCAACGCTTATCCGCTGTGGTGATGGCGCTATACACAGTGTTGTTTGTATTGCTAATAGCACTGTATCAGCCGGCTAATTACACAGAATGGCATGACTTTTTTAGCCCCTGGTTGTGGCGTTTGGCTACCCTGATTTGTTGGGTTTGCTTAATGATGCACGCATGGTTAGGCGTGCGCGATGTGCTCAAAGATTACATATTTAACGTCACAGTCAGGTCTTATTTGCAGTTGTTGGTAGAGCTTATGCTCATTATCGATTTGACGTGGATGGCATTCATTTTAGTAGAGATGAAATAACGCATATGACAGTACAACAACATACGTTTGATGCAGTAATTATTGGAGGTGGCGGCGCAGGTCTGCGTGCATCGCTGCAATTGGCAGAGGCTGGTGCCAAAGTGGCCGTGCTGTCCAAAGTATTCCCAACGCGCTCACATACTGTAGCGGCACAAGGCGGTATTGCCGCAGCCTTGGGCAACGTGGCCGAGGATAAATGGCTATGGCATATGTATGACACCATCAAAGGTTCAGACTATTTGGGTGACCAAGATGCCATTGAATTTATGTGCAAAAACGCAGCAAAAGCCATTATTGAGCTTGAGCATTTTGGTATGCCGTTTGATCGTTTGGAAAATGGACGAATTTTTCAACGCCCCTTTGGCGGGATGACGCAGAATTTTGGTGAAAAACCCATCTCACGCACCTGTGCAGTGGCAGATAGAACCGGCCATGCCATGCTGCATACCCTATATCAACGCAATGTCCGCGCTAACACCCAATTTTTAATTGAGTGGTTTGCTCTGGATTTGATACGCGATGCAGAGGGTGATGTGTTGGGCGTGATGGCACTTGAAATCGAAACCGGTGATTTGCATCTCATTCACGCCAAATCCACGTTATTAGCAACGGGTGGCGCAGGCAGAATTTTCCAAGCCAGCACCAATGCCTTTATTAATACTGGCGATGGCTTGGGTATGGCAGCGCGAGCTGGGTTGCCTTTACAGGATATGGAGTTCTGGCAATTTCACCCCACCGGTGTGCTCAATGCAGGTGTACTCATTACCGAAGGGGTGCGTGGTGAAGGCGGTTATCTGGTTAATTCAGAAGGGGAGCGCTTTATGGAGCGTTATGCCCCTAGTGCTAAAGACTTGGCGAGCCGCGATGTGATTTCACGTGCTACAGCGACGGAAATCAAAGAAGGCCGTGGCGTAGGTAAACACAAAGATGCGGTGTACCTCAAACTGGATCACTTGGGTGAAGAAGTCATCAACAAACGCTTGCCAGGCATTCGTGAGATTGCCAAAACCTTTGCCAGTGTCGATCCAATCAAAGACCCAATCCCTGTGGTGCCCACTGCACACTACATGATGGGCGGCATACCCACCAATTTGGATGGCCAAGTGGTGTTGCATGACGGCAAGTCTGAACAAGTAGTGAATGGCCTATACGCTGTGGGCGAATGCGCCTGTGTGTCTGTGCATGGCGCCAACCGCTTAGGCTCTAATTCCTTGCTTGATTTAGTAGTGTTTGGCAAAGCCGCTGGTGACAAAATGCTCAGCGAGATTCGTCAACATAAAGCGCATAAGTCACTGCCTGCCAATGCCGCAGACAAAACACTGGCGCGCATCGCTCGCTTGGAAAATCAACAAAATGGCGAGAGCGTGGCAGAAGTGGGGACCGATATGCGCAAAACCATGCAGAAACATTGTGGCGTATTCCGCTTTCCTGATTTGCTCTCTTCTGGCGTGACCGCGATTGATGAAGTTGCTCAACGTGTTCAGCACTTGCAAATTAAAGATAAGAGCAAAGTGTTTAACACCGCGCGTATTGAGGCGCTGGAGTTAGATAATTTGATGGAATCTGCTGTGGCGACCATGCATGCTGCCAATAATCGACAGGAAAGCCGCGGTGCACATGCCCGTGAGGATTTTTCTGAACGTGATGACGCAAACTGGCTCAGTCATTCCTTGCATTACAAAGACGGAAATCGTTTGGTTTATAAACCAGTACGATTAAAACCACAGACGGTTGAATCATTTGAGCCGAAGAAAAGGGTTTATTAATATGAAATTTTCTATTTATCGCTACAACCCAGATACAGACAAAAAACCCTACATGCAAGATTACGATATTGCGTTGGAAGATAGCGACCAAATGCTGTTGGATGCCCTTGTGCGCATTAAGCAAGTGGACGAGACATTGAGTTTGCGGAAATCTTGCCGTGAAGGGGTGTGTGGTTCTGATGCCATGAATATTAATGGCAAGAATGGATTGGCCTGCATCACCAAGCTATCCGATTTAGAAGAGCCTGTGGTGTTACGCCCTATGCCTGGCTTGCCAGTGATTCGCGATTTGGTAGTGGATATGACGCAGTTTTTTGACCATTACAACTCAATTAAGCCTTATTTAGAAAACAACGACCCACCGCCAGAAACCGAGCGCCTGCAAAGCCCAGAAGACAGAGCGAAATTAGATGGTCTGTACGAGTGCATTTTGTGTGGTGCATGCACCACCTCTTGCCCCAGTTTTTGGTGGAATCCGGATAAATTTGTAGGCCCCGCTGGCTTGATGCAAGCCTACCGTTTTATTGCGGACTCTCGCGATCAAGCGGAAGAAGAGCGCTTGGAAAACTTGGAAGATCCATACCGCTTATACCGTTGCCATAACATCATGAACTGCACAGATGTGTGCCCTAAGAAACTTAACCCGAATGCGGCGATTGCCAAGATTAAAGATTTAAAAATAGAACGTGCTAAAGAAAGCAAAGAAGCTAAGCCTAAGTCAGATAAAAAGATATTTGGAATCAAAGTATTGTAAAAAAACTGAGCAAAGATAGGCGAGCGAAATGAATACAAGGCGAAAAAAATGAAAAACCGGAGTTTACGTTGTGTAAATGAGGATTTTGAGGCTTTTTTTAACGCAGTAGTCATAAGCGCAGACATTTAGGGTCAGGTTTTTAAGGGGTGAATATGTTAAACGCAGAGATTATTCAAGACGCAGAACAACGACGCTTAGCCTGGCGATGCCGTCGTGGCATGCTTGAGTTGGATATTGTGTTGCAACGCTTCGTTAAAGAGCAATTTGGCGGATTAACCTTAGCAGAAATGCACATTTTCGATGAAATGTTGGAACTCGCTGATAACGACTTTTGGGAGCTAATTCAAAGCGCCGAGCAAGTGAATTATGAGGCGGATGTGCAAAGCGTATTACGTAAGTTAAGCATTGCCAGTCAGCAAAACACACAGGGGGAAGCATGATACAACACCATCATATTGGGGAAGAGCCGATTGCGCTCGATGCCCGTGCCTTAGGCGATTACTGGCCAGGCATTCAGTTGTACTATCCGCCCGTTAAATATGCCCCAAGTTTGGGTATATACGAAGATATGGACCAAGCGTCAGCACGCATGAAAAAACATGCGCACTTTACCAATGCCCATACCCTGATTTTTGACTTGGAAGACGGCTGTCGCCAAAAAGAAATGAGCCGTGAACTACTTCGCAAGGAGTTGCCGCAGCTCAGAAAAATCAATGAACGCGTCACCATTGCCATACGTGCCAATTCTTTCCGTACCGATGAGTACGAGGAGGATATGAAGCTAGTGCGCGATATGGGTGAATATATTGATGTTGTCATGCTGGCCAAAGCTGGTGAGGCTTATGGTGCTGCTGAAGTGCGTGATTTATCTAGCTTTTTAATCAGTGTGAATCCGGAAATCACGATTCAACCGATTATTGAGCACCCGAAATCGCTCAAAATTGCGCCGGATTTGATGCAGTACAACACGGTGAAACATGTTGTGTTTGGTATCCATGACTTCTCCAAAGCAATGGGCATTCACATCACCCCGGAAAACTGGATTGAAGAACTGTTTTACTTCATCAACCAACTGTTGTTTGAAGCACGGATTGCCGGTAAAGGTGTGATTGGTGGGGTTGAAACATTGATTGGCAGCAATATCATGCCAGAGAAATTTTTAGAGCCCCACGATGTGCGCCGTTGGCTAGATTTACATGGCGATAATGAATCACGCGTGGTGTACAAACATGCTTGCAAAGAGGCGGCGATGGGCTTAACAGGTAAGCAAGTGATTCATCCTGGGCACATTCATTTGTGTAAAACCGCCTATACGCCTTCACCCACCGAAATTGCGCAAAAGGTCAGTATTTTGAAGGCGGCGATTGAAGCCGATGCTTTATTGGGTGGCGCGATTAAGTTTGAGGGCGAGATGCTAGACCCGCCGATGTTTGGTAAAGCGTTGCAAACTTTATTGCGCGCCCATGCATTGCGTGCGCTTAAGACCAGCGATATGGAGTTTGCCCTACATGTGTTGCAACTACTACCAGCGCAAGTGGTGCGGCAGAACTGGCCTTATGGAGTACTTCTATAAATTCATTTTTATCGCGAATCGCTGCGTTACGCAGTGCTCAAAATGCTCATGTACCATTTGTACATTCCGCTTTTTGCGCGCTGTGCGTCTTGCGCTTCATCGATAAACTCTGAATTTTTAGTAGCGAGGTTCGTATTAATACGTGATTGTTTGCGTTGGGTTGAAATTAAAGAAGAATAGTTTGAGGTGATGCATGAATAAGTTAGCTGAATTCCCAACATGGATTTGGAACATCCCAGGTTACTTTAATATCGGTGTGGCCTGCACCGATACACACCTCAACACCTCGCGAGCCGATACGGTGGCCATGATTGTGGAAGATGATGCCTTGGGTACCTCAAGCATCACTTTTGCTGAGTTAGCACTACGCACCGACCAATTTGCGCAAGTGCTGCGCAATTTAGGTGTGGAGGTAGGCGACCGCGTGTTGATTAGATTGCCCAATAGTTTGGATTATCCGATTGCGTTTCTGGGTGCGATGAAAATGGGCGCGATTTCCGTGCCAACATCCACTTTGCTTACTGCAGAAGAGGTGGCGTATCTGGCAAAAGACTCTGGTGCAACCGTATTGGTGACAGATGCGGCAGCTTGGAATGTAATGGCGGATGAAATTACCAAAAACACGGCAGATATTGGCAATTTAAAGCATGTGCTGGTGACGCAATTAGAGAATGTTTCAGACGTCAAAGCACCAGCCGGTCTAAACGTACAACAACTTGAAGAAAGCATTTTGGCTATCCAGCATGTAGAACCTACGCATGCCACTAAAGCCGATGATCCGGCCTATCTGGTATATACCTCCGGCACCACAGGGTACCCTAAAGGCGTGTTGCATGCACACCGAGCGTTGCTAGGCCGTCAACCCGCGGCCCAATATTGGTTTAATTACAGTGAGCAGATTCAAGACCGCATCATGCACTCTGGTAAGTTTAACTGGACCTATGTCCTGGGCACTGGCCTGATGGACCCTTTGTATTTAGGTAAAACGGTGATTGTGCATGAAGGTAAGAATGACGCGCAAAAATGGCTGGATCTGATTAATAAACATCACGCCACTATTTTTATTGGGGTGCCGACTATCTACAGGCAACTGATTCAAAAAACAACAGCCACACAAGCCGATATTCCAAGCTTGAGGCACTACATGAGTGCTGGTGAGCATTTGTCTGATGAGGTGCTTGAACAATGGCGCACTCGCTTTGGTTTGGATATTTATGAAGCGGTGGGCATGAGCGAGTTTTCCTATTACTTATCCCAAAGCAAATACCGACCAATTCGTCCTGGTTCTGCTGGCTTTCCACAACCTGGGCACGATGTGCAATTGCTTAATCCTGAAACGCTAGAGCCAGTGCCTGTGGGGGAAGAGGGTATGATTTGCGTTAAAGATACCGACCCTGGATTATTTCTACGGTATTGGAATTTAGACGAAGAAACCGCCAAATATAAGCACGATGGTTACTTTTTCTCCGGAGATTACGCAAAATATGATGCCGATGGCTATATTTGGTTTTTAGGGCGTAAGGATGACATTATCAAAAGTTTTGGATATCGCGTATCGCCCTATGAAATTGAGCGTGTTTACAAAGGTCACCCAGCCGTGGCAGATTGTGCGGCGGTCGGCGAAGAAATTGAGAAAGACAAGCTGCTGGTTGTCATTTACGTGATTCCAAAACCCGATGTATCAGTCAATCCAGATGAGTTGTTGGCCTATGGTAAACAACATTTAGCGGCCTATAAATCCCCCAAAACCGTGTACGTAGCTAAGGATTTTCCGCGTACTAAGAATGGTAAAATATTGCGTAAAGATATTAGCCCGACCATTGCTACTGCAAAAAGCTCAAGATGACTATCGTTAAACAAGAAGACTTTATCCAAAGCGTCGCCGATGCCTTGCAATATATATCCTACTACCACCCAGAGGATTATATTCAGGCGCTAGGTGAGGCATATGCCATCGAAGAGTCGCCTGCTGCTAAGGATGCAATTGCGCAAATTTTGACCAACTCGCGCATGTGCGCGGAGGGTAAGCGTCCACTGTGCCAAGACACGGGTATCGTTGTCGCATTTGTTAAAGTGGGCATGGATGTAAAGTTTGAAAGTCAACTCAGTTTGGAAGCCATGGTCAACGAGGGTGTGCGTCGTGCTTATTTGCATCCGGACAATACCTTACGCGCCAGTATTGTGAATGACCCTGCCGGTGCGCGCAAAAATACCAAAGACAATACGCCGGCCATTACCCATGTGGAATTAGTACCTGGCAACACCGTTGAAGTGATGGTAGCAGCCAAAGGCGGCGGCAGTGAGAATAAAGCTAAGCTGGCGATGTTAAACCCGAATGACAGTATTGTTGATTGGGTGCTAGACGTAGTGCCGACCATGGGCGCCGGTTGGTGCCCACCTGGTATGTTGGGCATTGGTATTGGTGGCAGTGCCGAGAAAGCCATGCTGCTAGCCAAAGAATCTTTGATGCAGCCGATTGATATGCATGTGCTAAAAACCAAAGGTGCCAGCAACCGTATTGAGGAGTTGCGCATAGAGTTGTATGAAAAGGTCAATGCCTTAGGCATTGGTGCACAAGGCTTGGGAGGATTAACCACGGTTTTAGACATTAAGATTCTGGATTATCCCACCCATGCAGCTAGCTTGCCGGTGGCGATTATTCCTAACTGTGCGGCTACTCGTCACGTGCATTTCACCTTAGATGGTTCAGGTGTGGCAGAGTTGGCACCACCCAATATGGATATATATCCAGATGTACACTGGGCTCCTAGTGCGAAAGCCAAACGCGTGAATGTGGATACCATCACCAAAGCAGACACTCAAGCTTGGCAAGCCGGCGAGACATTATTGCTCACGGGCAAAATACTCACTGGGCGTGATGCAGCGCATAAACGTATTGCCAATATGTTGGCTAAAGGTGAAGCGTTACCTGTTGATTTTACTAATCGTTTTATTTACTACGTAGGGCCGGTGGATGCAGTGCGTGATGAAGCGGTGGGCCCGGCTGGCCCCACAACAGCCACGCGCATGGATGACTATACTGAGATGATGCTTAACACCGGTTTGCTGGGTTCGATCGGCAAAGCCGAGCGAGGGGATGAAGCGCTGGCGGTGATTGCCAAACATCAATCCGTGTATTTGATGGCGGTGGGTGGTGCGGCCTATTTGGTCAGCAAGGCCATCAAAAAATCGCGCGTGGTCGCCTTTGCAGATTTGGGCATGGAAGCCATTTACGAGTTTGATGTGGTGGATATGCCGGTCACCGTGGCTGTGAGCGCCCATGGCGAGTCTGTGCATAAAACGGGTCCTGCGAAGTGGAGGCAAACCATAGCCATCAAATCATGAAAAATGTTGATTATTATGTGAATATGGTCACATAAGCTTTCGCACTATTTGTTTTAATATCAGTCTATGATTGCATATAGTAGATACGTAAATTGACTGATGAGAGACACATGCTGAAAAGACTATACTGGTTAGGATTGATGCTCATTTCCGTGAATGTGCATGCCGAGAGCATATTGGAATACCTGACCGATGCCAACGGTAAATATATTGGCCCATCTGTTGAGGATCAAGTGGCTTTGATGGACAAAGACCGCAATGGGTTTGCAGATGTGTTTGAAGTGCGGGCCTATTTAGAGAAGCAGCACGGCGTTGGTTACCAAAAAGAATTGTTGGATAAATGGGAGGCTTCTGCCAGCGGTAAAAGCTGCAGTACACCATTTGCCAAAGAGTTGTACTCAGATAGAACAAATTAGCCTAAACGAAGAGTTTTTACATATGTGAAACTTTCTACGGATTTAGGCTGGTTTATAATAGATTTAGTTATTTTAATTCGAGCCTAAACACCATGTTAAAAGCGTATGAAACGCACGTGCAAGAACGTGCTGCACAACAATTACCTCCATTACCACTCAACGCTGAACAAGTTGCCGCATTGGTTGACTTGCTCAAATCTCCGCCAGCCGGACAAGAGGCATTGCTGCTTGAGTTATTGGCCAATCGCATTCCTGCGGGTGTCGACCAAGCCGCGTATGTAAAAGCCGCATTTTTGGCAGATATTGCCAAGGGCAATACCCACGCACCACTCGTTTCTGCAGAAAAAGCAGTGGAACTGCTCGGTACCATGTTGGGTGGTTATAACGTGCAAGCCTTGGTGGAGTTGTTAGATACTAACATGGCTGCGCAAGCAGTTAAGGCGCTCTCCAATACCATACTCATGTTTGATGCTTTCCACGACGTGGAGGCTAAAATGAAAGCGGGAAACACGCACGCCAAAACGTTGATGACTTCTTGGGCCAACGCAGAATGGTTTACTAGCAAGCCCGTTCTGGCAAATGAGATTAAAGTGGTAGTGTTTAAGGTGGATGGTGAAACCAATACCGACGACTTAAGCCCAGCCCAAGACGCATGGAGCCGTCCAGACATTCCATTGCATGCTAAGGCCATGCTCATTAACAAAATGCCAGAAGGCCTTAAAAAGATTGAAACCCTTAAACAAAAAGGTTTGCCTTTAGCCTATGTGGGCGACGTAGTGGGCACAGGCTCCTCACGTAAATCTGCCATCAACTCCGTACAATGGTTTATGGGGAATGATATTCCGAACATCCCCAATAAGCGCACAGGTGGTGTGGTGATTGGTGGCAAAATCGCGCCTATTTTCTTTAACACAGCTGAAGATTCAGGCGCGTTTCCGATTCAAGCAGATGTGTCTAAACTTAGCACGGGTGATGTAATTACCATCAAGCCGTATGAAGGCAAAATTTGCAATGAGGCAGGCGCAGTTATTTCTACGTTTGAATTAAACCCAGTCACCATGCCTGACGAGGTGCGTGCAGGTGGTCGTATCCCGCTCATTATTGGCCGTGGCTTAACCACCAACGCTTGCAAAGCGCTGGGTATGCCAGCACCAAGCTTGTTTATCACCGCTACACCAGCCAAAGACACTGGTAAAGGCTACACACTTGCGCAAAAAATGGTGGGCAAAGCATGCGGTGTCGCGGGTGTACGCCCAGGCACTTATTGTGAGCCTAAAGCCACCACCGTGGGTTCACAAGACACCACGGGCGGCATGACACGTGACGAGCTGAAAGAGCTCGCCTGCTTGGGTTTTAGCAGTGATTTAGTGATGCAGAGCTTCTGCCATACCGCTGCATACCCAAAACCAGTGGATATTAAACTTCAGCACACCCTGCCAGAGTTTATGTCCAGCCGCGGTGGCGTGAGCTTAAAACCGGGCGATGGCGTGATTCACTCATGGCTTAACCGCATGATTCTGCCTGATACCGTGGGCACCGGTGGTGATTCGCATACCCGCTTCCCCATTGGCATTTCATTCCCAGCCGGTTCTGGCTTGGTCGCGTTTGCTGCGGCGACCGGCGCCATGCCTTTGGATATGCCAGAATCAGTATTGGTGCGCTTTAAAGGCACCATGCAACCTGGCATTACCTTGCGTGATTTGGTCAATGCCATTCCTTATGCCGCCATACAAGAGGGCACATTGACGGTCGGCAAACAAGGTAAGAAAAACGTATTCAATGGCCGTATTTTAGAAATTGAAGGCTTGCCTGATTTAAAAGTGGAGCAAGCGTTTGAGTTTGCTGACGCTTCTGCCGAACGTTCCGCCAACGGTTGTACTGTGTTGCTGAACAAAGAGCCAGTGATTGAGTTCCTCAATTCCAATATCGTGCTCATGCAAAACATGATTGAAAACGGATACCAAGATGCGCGCACCTTACAACGCCGTATTGAGAATATGCAAGCGTGGTTGGCTAAACCTGAGTTGTTGCAACCCGATGCAGATGCGGAATACGCGCACGTGATTGAAATTGATTTAAATGAAATCAAAGAGCCATTGGTGGCATGCCCCAACGACCCTGATGATATCAAACCATTGTCTGCTGTGGTGGGCGATAAGATTGACGAAGTGTTTATCGGTAGTTGCATGACCAATATTGGTCACTACCGTGCCGCTGCAAAAGTGTTGGATGGCGCAGGCGGTATTCCAACCCGTTTATGGATTGCGCCACCTACGCGTATGGACGAAGCACAACTGCGTGATGAAGGTGTGTATTCTACTTTTGGTATTGCCGGAGCACGTACTGAAGTGCCGGGCTGTTCACTCTGTATGGGTAACCAAGCTCGTGTGGCAGATAAGGCAACTGTATTCTCTACCAGCACCCGTAACTTTGATAACCGCATGGGTAAAGATGCGCGCGTGTATTTAGGCTCGGCAGAGTTGGCGGCAGTGTGTGCCAAATTAGGCCGCATGCCTACCCATGCTGAATATTTGGAAACTGTGGGTAATAAATTGGCCAATACAGCGGAGATTTATAAGTACTTAAATTTCCACCAAATGACGGAGTATAAAGCCGCTTTAGATACTTTAAGTTCAGGTAAAAAGGTGATTGCAATCGCGGCGGCTGTTGAGTAAGCTATAGAACCTTACTCAGCAAGATAGTCGTTTGCAACCTCAAGAAACCAACCCGTTCGGCAAGTTTAGATGGAAAGACTGGCGCGTGATGTTGCCGGTCTTTCTGTTGCTTGCCGTTTTAGTTTATGTCGGTATTCATTACCATATCAACTTCAAAATCATCGCCGGTGGCACTGTGGTAATTGGGCTAATTTCCGGTGTATTTGCATGGCTGGTCGGAATAATTGGACTGGTGCCGATTATTGGCCCACTCGTCGTCAAGGTACTTAGCCTATCAGTAATCTGGTTGCTCAATGCGATGGGCTATATTGTTTCGTATATCGCCATTCGCCGCGGCTACAGTCAAGATGTGCTAACTTATCGAGGACTGACCATTGCCCTAATTATTGGCATTGTGATTGGCTTTGTGTTAGGTAGTATGCTTTCAGGCAACTGATTTCTTGAAAATTAACGTCGCCCCAGTGCCACCAAATGCAAACGAGTTCGACATGGCGTATTCCAAGTTAACCACTTTTTGCGACTGATTAGGCACATTGTTCAAATCACATTTAGGGTCTGGTTGATCCAGATTGATGGTGGGCGGGAGTTCGTTTCGCTGCATTCCTAAGAGCGTGATGATGCACTCTAACGCACCTGCTGCTCCCATTAAATGACCGTGCATGGATTTGGTGGAGCTGACCGCCAGTTGGTAAGCATGGTCACCAAAGATTTGTTTGATGGCATTGGTTTCTGTTTCGTCGTTGAATTTTGTACCAGTGCCGTGTGCGTTAATGTATTGAATTGATTGAGGATTTATTCCTGAATCGTCTAATGCTTTTTGCATGGCAGCGGCTTGCCCTTCCACCGACGGCACGGCAATGTGTTTGAAATCATTGGCCGCGCCATAGCCAATAATTTCTGCGTAAATGTGTGCGCCTCTGGTTTGTGCGTGCGATAACTCTTCTAAAACCAAGGTGGCCGCACCTTCACCAATGACTAATCCGGAGCGATTGGCTGAGAACGGCTTGCAGGATTTGCTGATGTCATCTTTATCTTCTTCCGCTAGCGTGCGAATGGCCTCCCAAGATTTAATGCTGGCGTATGCCAAAATCGCATCAGTACCGCCTGCTAATGCCACATCAATTTCACCATAGCGGATATCTTTCATGGCTTGGCCAATGGCAACAGCGGAAGATGAGCATGCGGTGGAGAAGGTGAGATTGGGACCGGAAATTGAGTAATGGGTAGCAATGGCCGCGGCCGGGCTGTTGTACATGCACATTAAAACTGTATACGGCTTAAGACGATTTTCACCCTCAACAAATAACGTTTGATAGCCGTCCTCTACTGAGTGGATGCCACCCATGCCCGTACCTACATACACGCCAGTGCGGTCTTTTGCTACCTTATCCATGTCTAAACCCGCGTGTTTGACGGCTTCTTTAGTTGCGTGCAAAGCCATTTGCCCAACACGGTCTAAGATAGAATAATCGCTCTTTTTCTCAAAATATTGTGCTGGGTCAAAGTCAGCTTGCGCGGCCACTTTGCAGTTGAGCTTATCAACATAAGGTCCCACAAACTGCTTTATCCCCGATTTACCAGCAAAGACGTTTGCCGTAAGTTCGTCCACGGTGTTACCTAAAGGTGACACCAAACCAAATCCGGTGACCACTACTCGCCGTGGGTTCTTCATCTTGCTAACTTATTGTTTTGCAAGCACTAGCTCATGTGTCACATCAATCACGTCTTGAATTGTAACCAAGTGCTCGTAATTTTTTGGGAAAGAAATGTTGTATTGGTGCTCGATGCTGAATATCACTTCAAGAAAACCAAACGAGTCAATATCGAGTTCTTTGAGTGGTTTTTCGGGGGATAATTTATCGATGCTGATGTTTTTTTCTTTGGTAAAAATATCGGTCAAAAACGATTTAATTTCGTCTTTTGTGGCAATTTTATTGCTCATTCAAGGGGTTCCTTCACGGTATTCGCCTTTTGGGCTGTATTTTTTTTAAATTTCTAGAATATAATGCCATAAAGCTTTGTACAAAGTGTGAGATTTTAATGAATATTTCTGATTTTGGTTTAAGTAATCATTTTAAGCAGTTATCATTAAAATATGATGAAAGCCATGAAGTACTATGGACATACTTTGATCAAAAAAACATCATTCCTTGCGCCAATCACGAAATCGTTCATGAACTACTTCAACATCAGCAAGAGGTAGAAAAAACAGCCGGTGTGTTGTATTCAAATGACCGCGTATATCAAATCCGTTACTCAGTAGCCGCTTCTCTTACCCCAAATGTGTTTAATTTAGGCGGGCATTTGGCACTCATTCGTGAGTTGGCTTTGAATAGAAATAAGGAAGCCCTGCTTTACTATGCAATCAAAGGCATTGATGCTGTGCATAGTAGATTATCCAGATTCAATAACTCTCCGATTGTGAATATCTCATTAGTACAAGGCTTAGCTTTGGGTGGCGGTTTGGAGGGGGCATTGGCTAGTGATGTGATTATTGCTGAGCGCAAAAGCTATTTTGGCTTCCCTGAAATTCTGTTCAATATGTTCCCTGGCATGGGCGGCTATAGCTTGGTGGCACGCAAGGCGGGCATGAAAGTGGCCGATGAAATGATTTTAAAAGGCAAACAATACACTGCGGAACAAGCTTACGAACTTGGAATTGTGGATGTGTTGGTGGAAGACGGCCAAGGCGAAAAAGCGGTTTATGAGTGGATTGAGAAAAACAAACGCTACTTTAATGGGTATTTAGCGGCCCAGCGTGCTAAAAACAGAGTCAATCCAATCACTTACGATGAGCTGGTAGATATTACCAAAATTTGGGTCGATGCAGCACTTAAACTAGGTGAACGCGAATTTAGCATCATGGATCGTTTTATTTACAGCCAAGAGAAGCAGTATCTCAATGCACTATCACCACAAGCGCCATCAGTGGCGGATAACGTGGTTTCATTTAAACGTACAGCAACTTAGTCTTAGTGCAGCACACCCCTCTATGTGTGCGCAGTCAATTGTTTTTCCTCGCTCGCTAGGTAATCGACAAAAGCCACTTTTGTTTTTTGGTAAGCGTTGGTGGCTTGCGCATACAACGACGGCACCTTGTAAATCTCATTGGGGGTGATGTCGTCTAACTCCATGCAAATTTTGCTGAGTTCTTCAGCACCTATATTCGTAGCACTGCCTGCAATCGCGTGAGCGGTTTCACTAATGTTGGCAAAATCTAATGCGAGTACATAGTTCTTGAGGTCGTCCAGATTCCTATCGGTATCTTCAATAAAACCATGAATCAGACCAGCCACAAAGCCAGAGTTTTTACTGATAGAGGCAAGCTCTTCCAGTCGGGATGCATTCAATACTAATTGATCAGCACCATTACCCAAGGCAAGCACTAGATTTTCATCCGGTGTTTGTGCGTTAGGTGAGGTAAATGCTAATACCGGTGCCGCCTCGCGGTATTGATGCTGTTTTGATTTTGCCATCACTTCTTCAATGGCAGAATTCAATGCATCAATTTGGATTGGTTTGGTTAAATAAGAGGCCACACCCAGTTCATCAAATTCAGCAATGGTGTTTTGCGTTGCATCTGCACTCAGGATGATGGCTGGTACTTGTGGTTGCCCAACGTTGATGGCTTGGTAAATGCGTAAAGCTTCCAAGCCACCCATCACTGGCATATTGCAATCTAAAATCATCAGGTCGTAAGCAGACTCTTCTAACTTATCTAACGCTAATTGGCCATTTTTGACGATATCAAATTGATGCTCACCAAGCGCAAGCATTTGAGACAAAATCAGAATGTTGGTGTCGTTGTCTTCTGCCACCAAAATACGGCAAGGTTTTTTCTTGCTGGCTTGCATGGCTTTTTTGAAGGAAATGATTTCTGAAGAAATTTGGCCTTCTTCGTTCTCTGCTTGAACGATGCCTAGTGGAATTTCAAACCAGAAAGTCGAGCCCTTGCCCAATTCGCTCTCAATGCCAATTTCACCTTGCATCAGCTCAACCAATTTTTTCGAGATGGTGGTGCCTAAGCCAGTGCCACCAAATTTATATTTGATCGACTCTTCTGCTTGTGTGAAGCTCTCAAAGATATGCGGGAGTGATTCTTTGGCAATGCCAATGCCAGTGTCTTTGACTTCAAAGCGAACGGTGGCATCAGCATCAGCATCAGAATGTTTGTTTGCGCTAACACAAATCCTTACTGACCCCTGCTCAGTAAATTTGACCGCGTTGCCTACCAAGTTAATCAGTACTTGTTTGGTGTGTAATAAGTTACCGTGAAGTTTTAGTGGAGTGTCTTGCGCAATTTCGTAGTCAATTGCAATGCCTTTTTGTAAGGCTTGTGTTTCAAACAAATTCACGGTGGTCAGTATTAAGTTATGCAGATAAAAATCTTCTGCATACTGCGTGGTTTTACCACTTTCAATTTTGGATAAATCCAGCACGTTATTGACTAAATCAAGCAACACGGTGGAGGAGCTTTTCATCACATTAAATAGCGTTGCATTGTTTTTATCTAAGTTGGATGCTTCGAGTAAGCTGCAGGCACCGACGATACCGTTAAGAGGAGTGCGGATTTCATGGCTGATATGAGAGAGGAATTCACTTTTTGCCCGGCTGGCAGCTTCGGCTTTGAATGTGGCCTCTTTTAATCTTGATAGTAAAGCCAATGCATACATTGGGATTGAAACTAATGTAAACAATAGACCATAGAAACCAGTCATATGATTTTGCCAATATGGACTATTAAGACTGGCGAAAATAAATCCAGATAAGCTGGCAATATAGGTTGCTATCAGCAGTTGACGGCCATATCTAAAACCGTAACCGATAATTAACCACAAATAAACCCCAATAAAAACACCACCAATATCGTTAGTAAGGTGAACAGCGAATGATGTTGCCAACACGTCAGATAGCATTGTGATAAGTTGGCGAGTTTTATTAGGAGCTGAATTTAATCTTGTGTGAATCAAAAAGGCCAATGAGGCAAAGCTAAATAGGCCCAAAGCGAAATAAATAATAGGTTTTACTTGATCATATGACGCCGATACGAATATCAAAGTTAGACTAATGATAAATAGTCTTAAAACAGCTTGTTGATACTCATCACCGTGCTTGTTGAACTCTATTAGTTTGATTGAACGCGTGGTAATGCTGAGAACTTTTTTGCAGGGCATGAAAATGCTATTGAGAGCTGAACTCAAATCCATTTTTTATACTCCTCAAAAGTTAATATTTTTTTATAACTTAAGCAATTGATATGCCATTATAAAAAAACAAATAAAACCCATAAAAAACATATAGATAAGTTGGTCTATGGTTGTTGAGTGATTAGGGTGTAGTAGGGAAATCATCACTAGTGACGGAAATCTAACTATTAGCTAAATTTATATTTGTTTTTCGAGTTGGAGAGCTAATTGTTTAAGGTTAATATTCGACTTGATTTGAAGTTAAAATTTATTTTAATTGGAATATAACGTGACTTAGGGGTGGTAATGGCAACTCAAGAAGAAATTGAACAGCACTACGATATTGATAACGAATTTTATGCATTAATTCTTGATGACAAATATCTTGGTTACACCTGCGGGGTATGGGATAAAGCAGAAAATATAGAGCAATCGCAAGCAGACAAGTTTGCAAGGTTGTGCAGATATGCGCATGTTAAGTCCAACAGTAAGGTGCTAGACGTTGGTTGTGGCTGGGGCGGTTTATCAACTTATATTGGAGAAAGCTTTAGCAACACAAAGGTACATGGTTTAACGCTAAGCACTAAGCAGCTAGAGTTTATAAAAAATGCCAATAATCCAATAGCAACAGTTGAACTCAGTGCCTGGCAAAACTTTACTCCACCTGAACCAAAATTTGATGCAGTTATTTCAATTGGCTGCCTTGAGCACTTTGCAACTTATGAAGATAGTATTTCTGGCAAACAAAGAGAAATTTACAAAAATTTCTTCGATTGGTGCTTAAGTGTAACAACTCCGGAAGCGTATGTTGGCTTGCAGACTATTATCATCACTAGATTACCTAGCAACATTTCTGAATTGAGGGATTCGTGGTTAGTCCACAAGATTTTTCCTGGCTCAGCATTAGCTTCAATCAGCGATATTCAGGAAGCAGTTATAGATAAATATGAAATATCTGAAGTAAGCAGAATTGGTCATGACTATGTGCCTACTTTGCAAGCTTGGATCGATAAAATGGTACTCAATAAAGATGAGTTATTTTCAAGATACGGGGAAGAGCTATACAACCAATATACTGAATACTTTGAAGGCGCGAAAAGGTGTTTTGAGACTGGCTATTTCGATTTGTATCAGGTTTCATTAAAGCGAGCACAACCTACAAGAATCTTTAAAACATGAAACATCAGACTCATTATTGAATACAAAGAAAAAGACTTAGATGCGTGGTTATTTTACTAAGATGGCAGATTTTCTCCCTGCCATTTTCTTTTTTGCGGGTTTTGCATGGGATGCGCTTACGATTGGGCGCAACGTGGCTACATCCGACTTGTTCATTTTTACCGCATATTTGCTGGCTGCTGGTAGCTTGCTGTTTGTCACCAGCCGTCCAAGTTTTATTCTGGCAGATCAAACGCAGATTCCTAAGCCATTTCGTTGGTTTTTTAACAGCACTTGGCCATATTTAGGCCTGCAGTTTTTCTTTGGTAGTTTACTCAGCGCCTTATTTATCCTCTACTTTAAGAGTGCTAACCATGCCTTAGCTATATTGATGTCGGTATTATTAGGCTTATTGTTAGTGGCGAATGAGTTTTTAGAAAACGCCTACCGGCGCTTTACCCTTAGTTGGGCGTTGTTTGGCATTTGCGCCATGTTGCTGTTTAATTTTTTATTACCGTTTTTGCTAGGCAGTTTGCATGCCGTTTGGTTTTATTTAAGCACCATGTTGGGTGCGGCTATGGTGATTTTCCTCTACTCCAAAACACCGCAACACATGGGTAGTATTTTGCCGGTGTGGTTCATCGCGGGCTTTTTAATGTTTGCTTATGCCATTGATATGATCCCGCCTGTGCCCTTGGTGAAGCGTGAAATTGCAATTGCCTATGATATTAAAAAAGAGGGTGACCATTATTATTTAACCCAACAGCAGGTGGGCTGGTGGGCCATTTGGAGCAAAACCAGCAACCGTTTGACATTAACGCCCGGGCAGCGCGTGTATTGCTTTTCTTCTATATTTGCACCTACAGGACTTGAAGCGCGTTTGTATCACAATTGGCAGAAGCGTTCTGACAAAGATGGGTGGAAAAGTGTTCAAAGAGTAGGGTTTGATGTGAGCGGTGGTCGACAAAACGGGTACAGGGGTTATACCTACAAGACGAATTTATCTCCAGGAAAATGGCGGGTAAGCGTGGAAACAGAAAACAAAAAAACGATTGCAATACAACCATTTACAGTGAGCGAGGGGGCTGAGCCGCCTCGCTATGTAGTGTTCAAATATTAGTGTTTGCCGTCTGAGTGGCTCATCAGTTTGTCAATATAAGCAATAGACACAGCTGAGATAACAAACGTCATATGAATGATGGTTTGCCACATCATCACTTCGGTACTTAAGTTGGCCGCATTGATGAATGTTTTAAGCAGGTGAATGGACGATATGCCGATGATAGCAGTGGCCAATTTAACCTTGAGTAAATTGGCGTTCACATGAGATAACCAATCCGGCTCGTCAGGGTGACCTTTTAAATTCAAGCGCGATACAAAGGTTTCATAACCGCCCACAATGACCATAATGAGTAGGTTGGAAATCATGACCACATCGATTAAACCTAATACAATTAACATGATATCTGCTTCGCTGATGGTGGCGGTTTTGCCCACCAAATGTACCAGTTCTACTGCAAAAAAGTACACATAAACGGCTTGCGCAACAATCAAACCCAAATACAGCGGCAGTTGTAACCAGCGGCTACCAAACAAAATATTGGTCATGATGTTGCTTTGTTTGCGTTGGGAGTGCGTGATGTTGTTTGATTCTTGCATGGTGATAAAACAGTCAAAATTAAAAATTTGATTTTACCCGAACTGGGTAACTTAGTGATGACCTAAGTGACGTTATAGTCTAGATTAAACTCAGCCGAGTCATCAGCATTTAACAATTGCGTGATCACAGGCATGGCCTGCTTAAGCTGCTCTGGGAGTTGCCAAGGTGGATTGATGACAAACATACCACTCCCGTACATACCCATGCCATTTGCGTTGGGTGTTTGCACCATCAGTTGCACATCTAGCCAATCTTTAACCTTAAGCGCGTGCAGTTGCTGTAGCATGTCGGTTGGTTCTGGCCTTTGCAACAGTGGATACCAAATGAGATAAGTACCAGTGGCAAAGCGCTTTAAGCTATCTTGAATGCAACGCACCACGCGTTGGTAGTCTTCTTTCAATTCATAAGGCGGGTCAATGATTACCACACCACGTTTAGTGGGCGGTGGCAGACACCCTTTCAAGCCATCAAATCCATCCGCCATTTCTGCCTTTACTTGTCTGCCTAAAGTCTGAAATGTTTGCTGCAATAGCGCAAAGTCGGTGGGATGCAGTTCAAACAGCCGCAGTTTGTCTTGCTCACGCAAAAAATGCGCGGCGATTTGAGGCGATCCCGGATATAACTTTAGCCCGTTATTAGAGTTGATGCGATTGACTATATCCAAGTATGGTTGCAACGATTCTGGCAAGTTGGCTGCGTTTTGCAAACGTGAAATACCTGTTAGAAACTCAGCATTTTTCTGCGCAAAAGCGTCTTCAAGCGCGTACATGCCAGCCCCCGCATGGGTATCCATTACCCAATATGGCTTATCCTTTTGGTTAAAGTAATTAAGCACCAAGCTGTATACAAAATGCTTTAAAACATCTGCGTGGTTGCCAGCATGAAAGGCGTGTCGATAACTCAGCATAACTACAATCGTGAAAATAAAACGCTCATTATAAAAGAGGATGCAGATGTAAAAGTATGTTAACTGTCAGCAAATGAAGTTCTATTGCGTTTTGTTACTTGTAGGCTTCTTTAATGTAGATGATAAAAGGATAGAGATGAAAAATACCTTGATTACACTTGCAATTGCCACTGGCGTGGCCATCAGCACAATGACTGTGTATGCCAATCACCATGAGGGTGCAAAACAAGACCATGGAAAATGGGAAACCAAAGCAGATACCAACCAAGATGGCAAAATCAGTTTTGATGAATACAAAGCAGCGCGAGATCAACAGATGCAAGAGCGTTTTAAGCGCAAAGATACTAACAATGATGGTTTTATTGACGAAGCAGAGCGCAATGCAGCCAAAGAAAAATGGCGTACGCATCACCAAGCGATGAAAGAGAAATGCGCACAGCACGCTAAGTAAGTATTTAGTTTCAACCAAGCCGCCCATCACTCCGATGAGCTGCTTTTTTATTGGCGGTTTTGTGTGCTTGGGTTAGCATATGGATATGAGCAAACACGACCATCAGCACCTAACAGAAGCCACGTCGCACCCACATGACCACGCAAATGCGCATCACCACGCTAATCCGTTTTTGATTCCGTTTTTATTGATTCTGGTGTTTGCGTTGGTGGAATTTTTTGGGGCTATTTGGACGCAATCGTTGGCCTTGTTGGGCGATGCTTGGCATATGTTTTCGGATGTTCTGGCCTTAGGCTTGGCGATGTATGCTGCACATCGCGCCAGCAAAGCACGTCTTCAAGACAGGCAAAGCCGCGCTGAAATGATGGTCTCAGCCATCAACGCAATCTTAATGTTAATAGTGATTGTCTGGATTGTATTGGAGGCGATTGAGCGCCTAAACCATCCGCAATCAGTCTCGGGTGGTTATGTGACATTGATTGCATTTTTGGGTTTGGTGGTGAATCTGCTGGTGGCGCAACGTCTGCATCACCAAGCGCATCATCATGGTGGCAACAATAATCTCAACCATCGTGCCGCATTGCTGCATGTGATGGGGGATGTTTTAGGTTCCGTTGCAGCGTTGACAGCAGGGGTGGTCATTTATTTTACGGGCTGGTTAGCCATCGACCCGTTACTATCATTATTGATTTCGCTACTATTGCTATTGGTCACGATGAGTCTTATCAGAGATATTTGGCACAGTGTCAAAGGAACTAATGATAAGGCTTCGCATCACCATCATCATTCGCACTAAATTTAATTTGCATACAAAGGAGACAAACAATGCCTTACGTCAATATTAAACTTGCCGGTTCTGTTACGCGTGAGCAAAAGGCGGAAATTGCTAAAGAGATTACCGAGACACTGGCGCGCGTGGCACATAAACCTGCCAATTACACCTACATTACGTTTGAGGAGGTGGCTTACGAGGATTGGGCCATCGCGGGTAAATTGTTAGACGAATGATATAAGTTTTGTGGCAGCACAAAGCTTGTTTCTGTGTTGGAACTGCATACGCGGTTCCATTTTTTAATTTTGTGATGAAGGATTTGCATGAAAAAAGTATTACTCGCCTGCGCATTAGCATTTGTAGCCACTGCCAATGCAGCCATTGATGAAACCATTCGCTTAAAAGAAAGCATTGAAATTAATGCCCCGGTAGAAAAAGTGTGGGCAAAAATGGGCAGCTTTGCCGATATGAGTTGGCACCCAGCCATTGAAAAAACGAACATCACCAGTGGCAAAGCCGATGAAGTTGGCGCCACCCGTGTGTTGACTCTAAAAGGCGGTGGCAATGTCAATGAAGTGTTGACCAGCTTCGATGCAGGCAGCACCACCATGAAATACGAAATCACCGAGAGTGTATTGCCAGTGCGTGATTACGGTGCCACGTTAAAAGTGGAGTCAGCCGGTGATGGTAAATCGTTGGTGACATGGCGTGCTATGTTTAAACGTAAAGACCCAGCCAGCCCAGGTGCCCCAGGTCAAGACGACGCCGCAGCTAAAGAGGCAATCACCGGTGTGTTCAAATCTGGTTTAGAAAACCTGAAAAAAGTCTCTGAGTAAAATCTAAGTAGTGTCACTGAACGGCCTTGTCGCAATACAAGGCCGTTTTGCATAGTGAAGCATGCTTGTGTCCGCAGACTGCTGTTAAAATGGCAGAATGTTTGACCCAAAGCCCATTTTAAAAAATCTGCCCAATCTTCCTGGTGTTTATCGCATGATAAACACCGAGGAAACGGTGATTTATGTGGGCAAGGCCAAAGACCTAAAAAAAAGGGTTTCCAGCTACTTTAATAAAAATCTACCTAGCCCGCGGACCCGCATGATGGTATCGCAGATTGCCAAAATTGAAACCACGGTCACGCGGTCAGAGGCTGAGGCCTTATTGTTAGAAAATAATCTCATCAAAGGCTTGATGCCACGCTATAACGTCTTGTTCCGAGACGATAAATCCTACCCATACATTGCACTGACTGGGGATGCTTTTCCAAGGCTGGCCTTTCATCGTGGCACGCAACGTCAGTCCACAAAATCTAGTGGTAAGAACCAATATTTTGGGCCTTTCCCCAATGCTGTGGCGGTGCGTGAGAGCATACAGTTGCTACAAAAGGTGTTTAAGTTGCGCACCTGTGAGAATACTGTATTTGCCAACCGCTCTCGCCCATGTCTGCAATATCAAATCGAGCGCTGTACCGCACCTTGCGTGGATTACATTACAACGGAGGCCTATGCACAAGATGTGCACCACGCGGCCATGTTTTTGGAAGGTAAAACTAGTGAGGTAATGGACGCGCTGGGCGATAAAATGAATACCGCTGCGGCCAATCAGGAGTACGAATCGGCAGCTATGTTTCGCGATCGTATGCAAGCATTGCGTCAAGTACAAGCCAAGCAATTCGTCAGTGATTTTAGTGTGTCAGATGCCGATGTGATTGCTTGTCAGGCTTTAGAAGGGCAGCATTGCATTAACTTGGTCATGATTCGTGGCGGTCGCCATTTGGGCGATAAAAGCTTTTTCCCAAAAAATAGTCAGGATGCCGAGCTAAGTGAAACCATTGAAGCGTTTATGACCCAGCACTATACCGCGCAGAATACACCGCCTATGCTGGTGTGTGGTGTGGAAATTGAGGCTAAAAACTTTGAAGAGATGTTAAGCGAGCAAGCTAGTCGTAAGATTCGCATCATTACCAACCCGATTGGCGATAAACGCGTGTGGCTAAAGATGGCGGATACCAACGCCGAATTGGCACTTTCACAACGCGCTGCCTCCTCTGCTAATCAGGCAGCAAAATTACTGGCGTTAAGAGAAGCTTTGAATTTGGCCGAAACTGTAGAGCGTATTGAATGCTTTGATATTAGTCACACCATGGGTGAAGCCACTGTGGGCAGTTGCGTAGTATTTGATAAAGGCGATATGCAAAATAGCGAATACCGCCGCTACAACATTACCGGTATCACGCCCGGGGACGATTATGCTGCGATGCGCGATGTGCTGACGCGCCGCTATAAGAAAGTGGCGGCAGGCGAGGGCAAGCGCCCGGATTTAGTATTTATTGACGGTGGAAAAGGGCAGTTGGGTGTAGCGATTGAAGTCATGCAAGAGGTCGGGCTGGACGATATTTTACTGGTGGGCATTGCCAAAGGCGAAGAGCGTAAACCAGGGTTGGAAACCATGATCTTTTCCGATACCGGTGAAATGCTTAATTTGGAAAGCGATAACCAGGGCTTGCATTTGCTCCAACGTATTCGCGATGAAGCCCACCGCTTTGCCATCACTGGTCACCGCGCCAAACGCGGCAAAGCACGCATCACCTCTAGCTTAGAAGATATTGAAGGCGTGGGCGCCAAACGACGCAAAGCCTTGCTCACACGTTTTGGTGGTTTAGACGGTGTAAAAAATGCTAGCATAGACGAACTTGCACAAGTCGATGGTGTAAGCAAGTCATTAGCAGAAAAAATCTACGAACAACTTCATTAAGCGACCAAAATTTAAGTGACCTAGCTATGTTGTGGAATGTGCCAAATATATTAACCGTATTACGAATCGCGCTGATCCCGGTGTTTGTCGGGATTTTTTATTTGCCTAAAGACGCCATGACTTTGGCAGCGTTTCCAGCGCATTGGGTTAATTTAACTGCAACTATTGTATTTGCTTTGGCAGCGTTGACAGACTGGCTGGATGGCTACTGGGCACGCAAATTCAATCAAATGTCTGGCTTTGGTGCCTTTTTAGACCCTGTGGCCGATAAGCTGATGGTAGCTGCGGCGTTGATCGTGTTGGTGGAGTTTGAACGTATCGGTGCAGTGATTGCGTTGATTATTATCGGCCGTGAAATTGCTATTAGTGCCCTGCGTGAATGGATGGCCAATATTGGTAAAAGTAGCAATGTGGCTGTGGCGATGATAGGCAAAATTAAGACGGCGGCGCAGATGATAGCTATTTTATTGCTGCTTTATTACGATAGTATCGGATACTTCAATACTAAGCTGGTAGGGCAAGTGCTCATTGTCATTGCCGCAATTTTAACATTGGTATCAATGGCTTATTATTTAAAAGCTGCGTGGCCTGTCATGAAAGATTCGATGAAATAAATTGTCAAGAAAAATAATTCGAAGAATATTGTGACAAAACCTGCAAATGCGCCTTGACACTAAATTTAAAATCGCTAAAATGCTCGCTTCTTTACGGCACTACAGTAGTTTTACAGCGTAATGAAACATGCGGGAATAGCTCAGTTGGTAGAGCGCAACCTTGCCAAGGTTGAGGTCGCGAGTTCGAGACTCGTTTCCCGCTCCAAACATAAAAAAGGGAAAGCACAACAAGTAGCTTTCCCTTTTTAGCTTAAACCTCTCAATTATTTGATTGAGAGTCCACGGCGCGATAGCAAAGCGGTTATGCCGCGGCCTGCAAAGCCGTTTAGGCCGGTTCGACTCCGGCTCGCGCCTCCATCACCCCATGTTGTACAAATACATCTCCAATGCACCTCTGTTTATCGATTTGATTCACGCCTGCTTTTTGTATGCTATGGCAGCTTTGTCCGCAATTTGCTGGCAGTGACTACGAAATGTTGATACATTAGTATGTATTAAGTATTTGCCTATAAGAATTTTAAGTTGTACTAAACAGGTTAATTGGAATGAATTTAGAAAACAGTCAAATGCACTTGGAGGATCTGGTGGATCCCCAGGATGCAAGTTTTGATTCACTCTTAGGCTGTCTGATGCTGGCCTGTCGTGCCCATCATATCGCCACCACTAAGGATGCCGCAATTGCAGGCTTGCCGTTATCCAATGGCAAAATGACGCCAGCCATTTTTAAGCGTGCAGCAGAGCGCTTAGGGCTTTCTGTTTCTATCCTCAAAAAACCACTGCAATCTATCCGCAAAGAGTTTTTGCCTGTGACTTTGTTATTGCATAACGATGAAGCGTGCAAACTGTCTCGAATTGATTACGCTACCAATATGGCCTACGTTATCTTCCCGGAACTGGGTGATGCGGAAAGTGCACTACCGCTGGCAGAGTTAGAGGCCAAGTATTCTGGTTACTTTATAACAGTTAAACCTAGATATATATTCGATAAGCGCGCACCAGAGGTAGGTAAAGTGCGCTTACGCCATTGGTTTTGGGGCACCTTGGCTGAAAATAAGCGTATTTATCGTGATGTATTATTGGCTGCGTTTTTGGTGAATATGTTTGCTTTGGCTATGCCCATGTTCACCATGAATGTGTACGACCGCATTGTGCCTAACCGTGCAGTTGAAACCATGTGGGTAATGGGGTTGGGTGTGCTGATTATCGTAGTAGGCGATCTGGTATTGCGGACCATGCGTGCTTACTTTTTAGACTGGGCGAGTGCGCGTATTGACGTTAAATTAAGTGCCCGCATTATGGAGCAAGTGTTGGGTATTCATTTAGACCAGCGCCCCAGCTCTGTTGGATCATTTGCGTCTAATTTGCGTTCGTTTGAGAGTGTGCGCGATTTCATTACCTCAGCCACGGTGACGGCCCTTATCGACTTGCCGTTCGGCATTATTTTCATCATCGTCATTGCCTGGATTAATTGGATGATGGTATTACCTGTTGTGATTGGTGGCATTGTGATGTTGGTCTACGCTTTAAGCGTACAAACCAAAATGCATGAGCTATCTGAAACCATGTACCGCGCAGGAGCGTTGCGCAATGCCACCCTTATTGAAAGCTTGGTTGGTTTGGAAACCATTAAGTCACTGGGCATTGAAGGCAATATGCAGCGCAAATGGGAGCACAGTGCGCGCTATTTAACAGAAGTGGGTAGCAAGCTGCGCTTACTCTCTTCTTCCATCAGCAATGGGTCTAACGCGATTCAGCAAATTATCACTGTGGTGTTGGTGCTATTGGGCGTGTATATGGTAACCGCCGGAGATTTAACCATGGGCGGCTTGATCGCGACCACCATGTTGGCATCCAGGGCATTGGCGCCGATTGCACAAACCGCAGGTTTGTTGAGTCAATACCACACCGCTTCTACATCGTTACAGTCGCTTGATGAAATCATGCGCAAAACAGTGGAACGTCCTACAGATTCCAACTTCTTGTCACGTCCAAGCTTCCGTGGCGATATCGAGTTCAGAGAGGTGAGCTTTCAGTACCCGGGTGCTGAACAGAATGCACTGACTAAAGTGTCCTTTAAAATCAAGGCTGGTGAGCATGTGGCTTTGTTAGGACGTATGGGTTCTGGCAAAAGCACCATCAATAAGTTGATTTTGGGGCTATATCAACCAACCGAAGGTGCCATTTTGATTGATGGTATTGATTTAAGACAAATCGATCCAGCTGAGTTACGTCGTTGTATTGGTTATGTGCAGCAAGATACACACTTGTTTTATGGCACTTTGCGAGAAAATATTACCATGCGCGCCCCCCATAGCAATGATGCTGCGGTGCTGGCAGCGGCCCATATTGGCGGGATTGATGAATTTGCTAATGGCCATCCTAAAGGGTTTGATTTATTAGTGGGTGAGCGTGGTGAGACCTTATCCGGTGGTCAAAAGCAGGCAGTAGGCATTGCCAGAGCGTTTGTCACAAGTCCTACTATTGTATTGTTAGATGAGCCCACCAGTGCCATGGATCACTCTGGAGAGGACGCCGTGAAAAAACGGCTGGCGGAAGCTGCTGCAGATAAAACCATGGTATTGATTAGCCATCGTTCCGGATTGTTCGATTTAGTCTCTCGCTTAATAGTGATCGACGCTGGTCGAGTGGTGGCAGATGGCAATAAGCAAGATGTGATTGAGGCATTGCGTGCGGGCAAAGTTGGAAAGGCATATTGATTAAGGTGCATCATGCGTGAGGGCTTGTTTAAAAAGATTGGTAAATTCACGGGGATGTTTGGTGGCCGTCATTGGTTGGCTCGCCCTATTTACGCATTGATAGATCGCGCTGTACCAGTGGAGACACGCGAAGTATTGGCTTGGGAAGAAGAGGCAGATGTTGCCATTATTGAACAAAGCCCACTGAAGGCCAGAAAGCTCCTCTATGCTATTTTAGTGATTCTGTTGGCCTTGCTAGCGTGGGCCGCTTATGCAAAGGTAGACGAAATCTCGCGGGGTGAGGGTAGGGTAGTGCCGTCACGTCAGGTGCAAGTCATTCAATCATTAGATGGTGGGATTGTGTCTGAGATATTGGTAGAAGCGGGCGACACCGTAAAAGTAGGTACGCCATTAGTGAAAATTGATGAAACGCGCGCAGTATCATCTCTAAAAGAAAACCAAGGTCAGTATTTAGCATTGTTAGCCAAAGAATCACGCTTAAAAGCCTTGGCGAATGGTACGTCATTCAACCCACCGCCACAGGTAAAGCAAGAGATGCCACAAGTGTATGAGCAAGAATACGCACTTTATAATGCCAGTCGCGACGAGCTGAACTCATCTTTGAATATTGCCCGCGACCAAATGGTGCAGCGCGAAAAAGAATTGATAGAAGTGCAATTTAAAAAAGAGCTAGCAGAGAAAACCTACGAGTCTGCAAACAAAGAGCTACAAGCCAATAAACCGTTGCTTGCTAGCGGAGCGGTATCTGAAATCGATATTTTGAGGTTGGAACGTGAGGCCACTAGAGCACGTGGCGAGATAGATCAGGCACGTGCGCAACTCAGCCGCATTCAGGTGGCTATTTCTGAGGCAAAACGCAAAATTGGCGAGGCCGAGCAGACCTTCCGAAGCAAAGTGCGTACGGAGTTGAACGAAACCTCTGCTAAAATCAACAGCCTAACCCAGACCAGTGTTGCTCTCACGGATAAGGTGAAACAGTCCACGTTGAAATCACCGGTGAATGGTAAGGTGAGTCGTTTGTTTTTTAATACCATCGGTGGTGTGATTCAGCCCGGCAAAGAAGTGATGGAAGTGGTACCTACCGATGACAGTCTCATTTTAGAAACCAAAGTGCAGATTAAAGACATTGCCTTTATTCGTCCTGAACAGGCCGCAATTATTAAATTAACCGCCTATGATTACACCATCTATGGCACCCTAGATGGTGTAGTGGAAAGCATTGCCGCAGATTCCACTGTAGATGACAAAGGCAACGCCTATTACATAGTTAAAGTGCGAACTTTAAAATCTGACCTTGGAAAAGGCTTGCCGATTATCCCCGGCATGATGGCGCAAGTGGATATCCTGACCGGCAAGAAAACTGTGCTTTCGTATTTACTCAAACCAGTGCTTAAAGCCAAATCATATGCCTTTAGCGAGAGATAATAAGAACAACATTACATGATGCAAGATATTTTTGTCACAACCTTAGCGCAACCTTTGCAAAGTTGGCAGCAAGCATTTGCAGATTGTAAATGTGTTAAAGAAGTACCTTCAAACCACTCTCCCAAGGCTGAGCAGGTAATGTTTTGGCTGCATATGAACGAAGACCGCCAGCATTGGATGCAAGGTGCGGTGCAGCGCATTACAAAAAGCTATCCAAATGCAAAAATTGTAGTATTAGCCAACGCGCCGGACCAGGCTGAGGCCTTATACGCGCTGAGTTTGGGCGCCGTAGGGTACAGCCATGCGTTTGCCACCGCAGATGCATTAAAAGAAATCAGGACAGTGATTGAGCACGGCGGTTTGTGGTTAGGCAACAGTTTGTTGCAAAAGCTGATAGAGGTATCGACAAAATTGACATCGACCAAGACGCAGCAAGCGGAGTTTTTGTTGAATCAGCTCACACAGCGTGAACGAGAAGTAGCAATTGAGGCCGCAAAAGGCTTAAGCAATAAAGAAATTGCAAGAATTTTATCTATTACAGACCGAACCGTTAAGGCCCATCTTGCTTCCGTTTTTGAACGGTTAAATGTCAAAGATAGACTTCATTTGGCGCTGATACTTAATCAAAGTCTGAAAATTTGATTTACCTATTTCCAACCTACACATGCATGTTGGATTTTTATTTAGCCAATCAAATTTAATGGTTCGTTTCTCATAAGAGGCTAATATCAAACACCAACCAGATTTGAGTGTGGATTTTGAGCTCAATGTATTTATTTTTTGCTAATTATCTAATCTGCATTATGTAATGATTACAATGATTCATCATGATTTTTTGGCGAGACATTAGATTAAATTCGAACTCACACTTCAAGGCGTTCAGCAAGTCATGTCCAAGTTTTTCAATTTTAATTGTCAATTTCAATATTATGTTGGATGACACCGGAAGTACATATTCCTCGTTGCTTTGCACTTGAGATGTTACATAGGAATCAGATTTGGTAAAACCAAACGCTAAGACATCACGCTTGATTTCCAGACAGTTTTTATCTTTACATGCTTCATTAATTGAAAAGCAAATAATTTCATATATTTGATGAATCAGTGCACTTGAATAGTTCATACAATCACTCAGCCTTAAAAACTTTATATATTTATCTATGGAATAATCTTGCTCGACTTAACCCATAATGCATCATTACTTTGCCTTCCAACTGATCGCATTTTCCATTTATTACATCGAATTCGTTTCGAGTTAACTTACCCCAAACTTCTCTAACTCTACCTTTCAACTGTTTCAAATTTCCTTCAAAAATATCTTTATTCATCGTTAACCCAATAAAATTAAAATTTCACCAAAATGTTTATGACCTAATAGAAATTTTATAGATTGATTACTGTTTGTTCAGTCAGCAATATGATTAAGTTAGCGTGAGAATATTCCTACATGACGATCTTGTGCTCAGGTTTAATGATAGAAATAAAGCTTTGATTAGAAGTGAAAGCTTGATAGAGGCAAAGCAAAATTGCCTGCGCTGTGACGCTATCTCCAAAAAATCATTAAGATGAAAAGCGTTGTAAGGTGAGGGATTAACATTAAGTTATTTTCACGCCAGGCCCAGTATAACCATCGATGCCAATTTCAGTCAGTGCCGTCATTTCAGCCTGTGTATTAACGCCCTCGGCAATCGCATAGATGCCAATAGAGTGGGCAACCAGACATAAGCCACGTAACAGTGATTTATTGGCATCATGAAGATCCACGCCACGCACAAGCGAAGCGTCAAATTTTATGTAGTCTAAGCCAAGATCGTGCAACTCGCCTAAGCGTGAGATTCTTAAATTGACATGCTCGACACCCACGCGACAACCTAGGGCTTTTAATCTGCGGCTAAATGCTTTGAATTCCTTGAGGTAGTTAAATGCTGCAATTTCAGGCACCTCAAAACTTAATAAGTCGGTGTTGATGTTGGGTTGCTGTAACAGTTCCTCTGCCATTTTGAGATAAGCGGTATCACGCATCGTACCCTCTGAGATATTTAAGCAAATAGGTTCTTGATGCTCAGCCAATAGGTTGACAGCTGTGTCAAGTGCTAAGCTGTCGATGGATTCAATCAGATTCAGTTGAATTGCCCAATCAATAAACTCACCAGCTGATAACCATTTGCCATCTTCTTGTAACTGTAAGCGCACTGGGCTTTCGTAATGAATCAATTCACCATGCACTGTAAGAACAGGGTAATGCTCTAACTTCACACGATGATGTGAGATAGCATCGCCGAGTAACGCCTTCCACTCGTTGAGGTATTGGTGTTTGGTGGCCACGATGCTGTTTGCGTTCACAATACGGAAGTTTTGTGTGTTGTTGAGATGTGACAGCTCTAGAATAAAATCAAGTGCTTTGAATAGATGCTGACTCTCGTCAGTAAACTTAGTTTTGGTGACGACACAGGCAAATAGTGGCGCTTGGTGTTCTGCTTGGGTAAGTGTCATAGCTTCTAAAAGCTTGTCTTTTAGATGCTGAGCCAGGATAAACTCATCTTTAGGTTGATCGCAGAATACAGCGATATCGCGGCCGCTGATGCGACCTGCAATCATATGGTATTGGTGACTGGTGATGGACGTGATTGCCCCACTCACTTTTTTCAAGAGTAAGTTGGTTTTGTGATATCCAATTTCGTGATCGATATCTGCTAAGTTGCAAATACGTATGATAATCAGCGCACCTTCGCTGAAGCTCTCCTGGCGCAGCTTCGAGTCCACAGTGTTGATGAAGTAATCGTGATTCATCAAACCTGTGGCATCGTCATAGTTGATTCTGAGGCGCAGCTCATCCAAGCGTTCAGATTCCTTGCTGAGATTTTCTTTGATACGAGTAGAGAGGTGGTTCATCTCTCTCACAACCGCCTTAAATTCTGCGGTTTTTGGCTCTTGTATGCTAATAAATCTGCGTTCGCCAATCGCTTTTGCTTGTTCAATCACTTCATCTAACGGTTTTAAAATGCGTCGCAGCAATTGGCCGCATGCGATGTAAGCAATCAAACCAATTGAAAGCACCCATATCAACATGTTTTGCACGGCACTCCACAAGCGGTCGTAAGTAAAGTTAACATCGCTTTCAACATGCACCGTGCCGAACTGCGTCCATCCAGATTGAATATTGGATGAACCGGGAGTGACTTTGATTGGGAATAATTTTTTAAACCAATCTGGCGCAAAGGTGCGTGAGTCTGGATTGACGCGTTCCGTGATGACTTTGCCATTCGGGTCAAATAAGCCGATATAACGATAATGACCAACATCAAACTGTGCGGAGATAAACAAGTCGATGGTAATGGGGTCTTTTTCCATCTGCGACATCGCCAGCGCGAGGACATTAGCATTATCAAGATTCTTTTTAATCAACTCTTCTTCTAGATACGCTTTGCTATCCAGTGTGCTAAAGATAAGACTGCCACCGGCTGTGGCGATAATGACAAGAAATAGCGCGATTCTAATTTGATGTATGAGCGACATAAGCTTTTCCTTCTACCTTTTATTCTATTCCATCTGCACGAATACGTAACAGCACATCTCGCCATTTTGATAAATGTTGTTGCGAACTTGCTTTGGGCTGTGTGCTGCCACCGACCCACAAACCTTTGTCGTTAAAGCTAAAAATGGGGCTTAAATCAGGCCGTTGCGATGCCGGCAAAATCTCGGGTGTTAAATTGTCTAGGATGATTGGCTCGGCAGTGGGTGATTTGTAATAGCTAACCACCATGTGCGCTCTAACTACTTTTATGTCTTGGTCATAGAGCTGAGCTCTAACATAAGTCAGACGCAACTTTTCATTGGGGATGTTCAGCGCTTTTAAAAACACATATTTGGCAATGCTGAAATCTTCACAGTCTCCGGCGTGCATGCCTATCGATTCTAGGGGCGTTGCCCAATAGTCCGATGTTTTCCATAGTTGAATATCATCGACAAACTCAAGCTTTTGATTAAAAAAGCCGTTAATTGCAATAAGCTTGTCTTCGTCCGAAGCATTGCTAAGGCGATTAAATGTTTGTTGCAAATCAGAAATCGTCTGTTGCGCTTGATCGCCATAGCGTTGTTTGGCCAGTTCACCCAAACGGTTGAACTGCACGTTACCGGCATACAAGTACCCAACATACGCACCAATCAATAGGATGATGAGCATCACATGACGGTGAAGAATTTTGCGAACAATACTGGTTACAGGTGTTGAGATGGCTTGCTCCAAAATGCTCCAACATAAAATGCAGCAGCGCGCTCATATGCGTACTTTCATGGCATATCAGCGTACAAGCAAAACTGCACTTATTAAAACACAGGCAAATAAAATTGCTTATATTTTCTCAACCTATGACGGGTTTAGAAGCGAGAATTAGACACTGTTTTTGCATGCATTTCTAAAATGCAGGCCTATTGGCCATTAGTACAATGTTTTTTTACCTAAAACACCTGTTTAATGCCAGTGTAGCCAATTTGGCTTGATGATTAATTACTTGGAATAAAACTTATGGCACTCATCGGAAAAGTTGTTGCGTTAACAGGTACCGCTTACGTTATTAAAGATAATGGCGAAAAACGCGAGTTACAGTTAGGCGACTCTGTCGAGTTAGGCGATACCATCCAAACCATGGCGGGTGCGGAAGTTGAACTGTCGATGGCCGATGGGCGTGATATTCGCATCCCACCTAACCAGCTAATAGCGCTTACAGAAGACCTGGCGACGATTTTTGCCCAAGATAAATTAGATGGTTCAGTCGATTTAGCGACTATTGAGAGTGTGGTGAAAGCCATTGAGTCTGGCCAGGATGTGAACGAGGTATTAGAGGAAACAGCGGCTGGTAATGCAGGTGGCCGAACCGTCTACGGTTTTGGCTTCGTTAATCTGATGCGTATTAGTGACGTATTAAACCAATTTAATTTTGATTACGGTTACAGCTACGAGAGCACGCTTGAAGATGAGCCAATCAGAGGGCGTACGCAAGACGAGCTTAATTTAGATTTAAATGCAGGTGGTTCGACCACCACCACCACTCTACCGCCAATTGGCTTAAGTCTGTCGGCAACGCCATCTTTATCTGAGGCGGGCGGCAATATTATATACACCGTCACTTTGAGCCGCGCCAGCACTGTTCCCATGACTGTTACCTTGGATAACGGTCAAACAGTTAACATACCCGCAGGCTCAACAACAGGCACGGTGGCCTATGCTGTGGCACCTAACGAAGACGTCTATGAGGATCCAACTACAGTTAGCGCGACCATCACATCAGCCACTGCTGGTGGCGAATCAGTTGTGATTGACCCAGCGGCTGCAACAACCTCAATTACAGACACGATAGACACCACCACGGTCAGCTTAACTGCTACACCTAGTGTGGCCGAAGGCGGCACCATCGTCTACACCGCAAGTTTAAACAACGTGGCACAAACAGCTGTGACGGTCACGCTTGCAACGGGTGAAGTGATTACGATTGCTGCTGGTGCAACCACAGGCTCTATCAGCATTCCAGCTCCAGCGGATGACGTGTATGCAGATGCCTCAACCGTATCTAAATCGATTGTAAGCGCAACAGGCGGCAATTTCGAAAATTTGGTGGTTAATACAACCCCCGCATCAACATCCGTCACTGACACAGCAGATGTTACTACGATTAGTATTACAGGCAGTCCATCCGTAACTGAAAATGGCACAGCCAATTACACGGTTTCATTGACCAATCCTACCCAAACTGCATTAACCGTTAACATCACTTATAGCGGCACTACTACCAATGGTGATGATTACAACGGGGTTGCAACCGTCACCATCCCAGCTGGCGGCAGTTCGGCAACGTTCAGCTTAGTTATGAATGACGATGCCTTGGCTGAAGGTACCGAGACGCTGATTGTTGGAATTGGCGCTACCTCAGGTGGTAACTATGAAAGTTTAGTTGTCAGTGCAGCCAATGGCTCTGTCACGACGAATGTGATTGATAACGATGTTGCAACAGTGAGTTTGACAGCAACGCCTACAATCACAGAAGCTGGCGGTACTATTGTATATACAGCAACCATTACACAAGCACCTGTTTCAGATTTGACTGTGACATTGGATAACGGTGTCACTATTGTGATCTTGGCAGGGCAGACCACTGCAACTGGCAATTATGTTTTGGCCCCCAACGAAGATGTCTACGTAGACCCTACAACCTATAGTGCAACCATTACCAGCTTAACTGGTGGCGGTATCATCAGTTCTATTGACCCAACACCTGCAGTCACCAGCATAACAGACACGTTAGACACTACAACAGTGAGTCTATCTGCCACACCTAGCGTGGCTGAAGGTGGCAGCATTGTTTACACAGCTACGCTTACAAGCCCGGCGCAGGGTGCTGTAACTGTTACGCTCAGCAATGGCAGTGTCATTACAATTCCAAATGGTGGAACGACAGGGACGGTGTCTGTACCCGCTCCGGCAGATGATGTTTATGCGGATGCTGGCACGGTATCACTAACCATCAGTTCCGCAACCGGTGGTAACTTTGAAAACCTTGTTGTGAATGGCGCTCCAGCAGTCACCAATATTACCGATACTTTAGACGCCACCACAGTGACTTTAAGCTCTGCCACCAATGGCACTGCCATTACTGAAGGCGGCAGCATTGTATACACCGCGACTGTCAACAACGCAGTGACAGGCACCCCATTAGTGGTGACCTTAAGCAACGGCGCGACCATTACCATTCCTGTGGGTCAAACCACCGCCAACAGTGCACCGGTACCGGTCAGAGCTGACGACGCCTATGCGCAAGGCACACAAACCTTAGCGCCGGTCACCATTACTGGCACCACCGGTGCCAACTACGAAGCGGTCAACACCACCGGTACCATTAACAACACCGTAGTGGATGATGCGGATGCGACCACTGTCACCTTAACGGCTTCTGCCGGTAGCGTGGTTGAAGGCAACAGCATTACTTATACTGCCACTGTGAACAACGCCGTCACTGGCAGTCCATTGGTCGTGACCTTAGATAACGGCACCACCATCACCATCCCAGTGGGCGCGACCAGCGCCAACAGTGCACCGGTGATCGTACGTGCCGATGACGTCTACGCCCAAGGCACCACCACGGTCGTGCGCTCCATTGCCAGCACCAGTGGTGGCAACTACGAAGCTTTAACCACGACTAGCACTGTCAGCACCAGCGTGACCGAAGATGCGGACGCCACCACAGTGACTTTAAGCTCTGCCACCAATGGCACTGCCATTACTGAAG